>Ga0209371_1000682_pt1 | contig 29307 bp, 27 predicted proteins | sample AgamicAtAmrz_FD_187165 | JGI IMG/M metagenome (GOLD analysis project Ga0209371, IMG submission 187165) | Agave microbial communities from Guanajuato, Mexico - At.Am.rz (SPAdes) (version 2) | ecosystem: Host-associated > Plants > Roots > Rhizosphere | place: Guanajato, Mexico | collected 2012-06-07
GCCCCAAAAGAAACCAAAAGGTCTAGCCCCGACATACGGCCCCGGCTTCGCCGCGGTTCCCTCGCTCCATCATTGTTCCGAGGGCACGCCGCGAAGGGCCATCCCTGGCCCATCGCGGCTCTCGCGGCATCCATGCCGCTCAACCCTCTCCACAACGATTCCACTCGGCCTTCTGAAGGGGCGATTGGTTTCGCCTGATAGTTTTGTGGCCTGAGGAGCACCAAAAAGCCAAAGCGGTCGACTGACCGCTCCCGCCACCTTGCAGTCAAAGAGTCCGTAGGGTGGATGACGCTCTTTTCATCCACCATCGCGGATGCAGATCGGTGGACGGATGAAGCGTCGTCCACCCTACGAAAGGCTGCGCCCGCCACTTTGCGTTCAAGCCCCGAAGCCGACCCGCAGGATCGTTTACAGGCCCTAAGGCGTGAGCTTCTTCAGCGGATAGATGTCGTAGCGGCTGGATTTGCCCTCCAGCGCATAGCCCGGCTTGGCACCCTCTATGACCGGCGCCTTGCGCGGGCGCTTGACCACCACGCGGTGGCTGGCCAGTTCGAGGCCGGCGGCGAGCAACGCCGGGGCGTCCAGGTCATCGCCGACGAAGGGGCGGAACAGGCGCATCTCCTTCTTTACCAGGGCGCTCTTGTCGCGATGGGGAAACATCGGGTCGAGGTAGATCACATGGGGGGCTTCATCCTGCCAATCGCCCATCAGTTCGATGGCGTTGCCCTGCAGCAGGCCCATGCGCGCGACGATGCTCGCGACCTCTGCGTCGCTGGCCGCGCGCCGCAGGCCGTCCTCGAGCAGCGCGCCGATCAGTGGCTGACGTTCGATCAGATCCACACGGCAACCCAGGCTGGCCAGCACGAAGGCATCGCGGCCCAGGCCGGCGGTGGCGTCCAGCACACGCGGGCGCACGCCCTGGGCGATGCCGACCGCCTTGGCGATCATCTGCCCCGCGCCGCCGCCGAACTGGCGACGATGGGCTACCGCACCCTCGACGAAATCCACCCGCACCGGGCCTGGCGCCTGGGGGCCCAGTTCGACCAGTTGCAAGCCGGCCTCTCCCAACTGCAGCGCATAGCCGGCTTCGCCTTCCAGCGGCAGGCCAAGGCGCTGCGCCCACTGCTGTGCGCCGGCTTGCAGATGCGCCGCCAGGGCCTCCATGCGAATGCGCACGTCGGGCTGTATTTCAGTCATTGCGGGTCGTCCATCGATTGGGGCGGCAGGATTTGCTCGGCCGTTGGCTCAACTCGGGCCGGCAACGGCCGATACCCCGGAAAGCGATAGTTTGCCAGAGCCAGCCGCCTGATGTTCGAGGTCATCTCCCATATTCCCGGTGACACCCGGGTAGCCGCCCAGAAAGCCGGTACGCCATCGAGCGCCAGCGTGGCGCTGTACGACCAGATTCTGCGCAGCGTATTGCGCGAGATGGAAAGCGCCCTGGCAGCACCCGCGGCACCGGCCCCGACCACCCCTGCAGACGAAGCGCCCATGCACGGCATGCGCACCCTGGAAGACGTGATGATGCAGCGCCAGTTCGTCTGCTCGCTGAACGCTGTGGAGGCCGCCCTGCCCCTCGAAGAGCTGGCACTGCAGCAGCAGCTGCTGGCGCCTGCCGAGAATGCCGCCAGCAACCCATTGCTGCAGGCGTCGTTGGCGCCCTGGGAGCTGCTGATGGGCCAACTGACGCTGCAGCAACGCCTGTCGCGCTGAGCTTTAGCGGCACATGCGAAAGCCGCCCATGTCCAGATGGAAGTGATCGCGGTGCGCGGCGTTGTAGTCCGGCCCCAGGGTCGTGTTGAAACTGGAACAGGCCGCCTGCTGCACCTGGCGCAGAAACAGCGATTTGTCATCTTCGCCCGGCCAGTCACGCAGCACACTGATGCGCCGGCCATCGGCCAGACGGAAACCGACGATGTCCAGGGCATTGGCCGAGGCATGCTGGCTGCGCCGCTGACTGCCGGCGATGGTGCGGCAGGCGAAGCTGCCGACGTGATCGACCTGCAGCACGCGCTGGCCAAAGCGTTGCTCGGCCGCCGGTTGCAATCCGTGGCGCTCGAACAGGGCGAAAGCCGCGGCCACCGGGCAGGTGGCGATGAAACTGCTGCTCAGGCGCACGTCGCTGCCCTGCACCCGCACCGTGTTGGTCAGCGGGCAATCGGCGGCCGGCGTGCTGTCGGGCAGCGCGACGTAGCGCAGCGCCGACGTATCGAGCACCGTACGACATAACTCGGGGTCGCCCTGCAGACGCCGCAGCTTGTAGGCGGTCAGCCAGTTGGGCGTGTCACGCAGGTCGAGCGGGGCCCAGGGGTTCCAGCGCGGCGGCACGTCGATCCACTGGCGATACAGCGCCAGCGGACCGCCAACCACCACGAAGATCAACAGCGCGCTCAGAAACTGCCGCACGCTAGCCCTTGAACAGGTCGTTGATGGCGTCGAACGGCAGCGCCTGCCGGGCGCTGCTCAGGTCGCCGCGTTCGGCCAGCCCGGTGGCCGCCTGCAGAAAGGCGCCGTAGGCGACGCGGGCCAGGTTGGAGCCCAGGCTCACGCGCTTGACGCCCAGCTGCGCCAGCTCGTCCAGCGACAGCGTCAGGCTCGGCGAGCCGACCAGTACGTTGACCGGCCTGGGCGCCACGGCCTCGACCACCGCCCGGATCTGCTCACGGGTGGTCAGCCCTGGCGCGTAGAGCACGTCCGCGCCGGCTTCGGCGTAGGCCACCAGGCGGCGAATGGTGTCGTCCAGGTCGGCGCGGCCATGCAGGAAGTTTTCCGCACGGGCAGTCAGGGTGAAGGGAATGTCCAGCGCCTGGGCTGCCGCGACCGAAGCGCGAATGCGCTCTACCGCTACGTCGAAGGCATAGATCGGTTGATCGGCATGGCTGGTGGCATCTTCGATGGAGCCGCCGACCAAGCCGACCTGCGCTGCCAACCGCACGGTCGCGGCGCAGTGCTCGGGCGCATCGCCGTAGCCATTTTCCAGGTCGGCGACCACCGGCAGCGCCGTCGCTTCGACGATTGCCCTGGCGTTGGCCAGTGCCTCGTCACGACTTACCGCGCCTTCGGCATCGCGCCGCCCCAGGGAAAAGGCCAGCCCGGCGCTGGTGGTGGCCAGGGCATGGAAACCGAGCGCCGCGAGCATCTTCGCCGACCCCGCATCCCAGGGGTTGGGCAGAACCAGCAACTCGCCCTGTTGGTGCAAGGATCGAAGGCGTTCGCCACGCTCACGGTAAATGGACATCTGCTGCTCCCCCTGCGTCGAATGTTCGCTCAGGGTATCGGAGTTCGCAGCGGAGGGAGAAATTCACTGTTGCGAGCAGGCCGACCAGCGGGCGATGCTCAGCGCAGGCCCTGGGACAGCCCCATCACCAGCAACAGCAGGTTCTGGTTGGCCTGGGCCGACACCGGCGTCACCCGCTTGAGTTCGGGGCTCAGGCAATAGCTGCGGCCATTGCTGCTGATGACCCCGGGCTGCGGCTCATACCAGGAGGCTGCCGCGAGGGCCGAGACGCTTAGCGCCGCGACGAGAAACAAACCTCTGACTACTCCTAAGCTCATGATCGCAACCTCTTGATAGTGCTACCAACGCGTCCGCTAACACTAGATCACGATTACTTGAAACAGATTACAACAAGACGAACGGTCAAAACCCTTGGCGACGGCAGCTGTCAGCGCTGCCTGCGTGGGTCGGCCAAAGCCCGCCGAGCAGAGCCCCGGCGCTCATTCAGGGCTGAATGACAGGCAATAAAAAACCCCGCGCCAGGGCGCGGGGTTCTCGGTGCAGCTCAGGGTGCCGGTCGGCTTACATCATGCCGCCCATGCCACCCATGCCGCCCATGTCCGGCATGGCCGGAGCAGCCTTGTCTTCCGGCAGTTCTGCAACGATCGCCTCGGTGGTGATCAGCAGGCCAGCGATGGAAGCAGCGGCTTGCAGCGCGCTACGGGTCACCTTGGCCGGGTCGATGATGCCGAACTCGATCAGGTCGCCGTACTCGCCGTTGGCAGCGTTGTAACCGTAGTTACCGGAACCCTGCTTGACCTTGTCCAGCACCACGGACGCTTCGTCGCCGGCGTTGGTGACGATCTGGCGCAGCGGCGCTTCGATGGCGCGGCGCAGAATGCTGATACCAGCGTCCTGCTCCAGGTTGATGCCTTTGAGACCGTCCAGAGCGGCCTGGGCACGCACCAGGGCAACACCACCGCCAGGTACCACGCCTTCTTCGACGGCGGCACGGGTCGCGTGCAGGGCGTCTTCAACGCGGGCTTTCTTCTCTTTCATCTCGACTTCGGTGGCAGCGCCGACCTTGATCACCGCAACGCCGCCAGCCAGCTTGGCCAGACGCTCTTGCAGCTTCTCTTTGTCGTAGTCCGAAGTGGTGTCTTCGACCTGCTTGCGGATCTGGGCAACGCGGGACTCGATATCCACTTGTTGGCCAGCACCGTCGATGATGGTGGTGTTTTCCTTGTTCAGGACCACACGCTTGGCTTGACCCAGGTGCTCCAGGGTGGTGCTTTCCAGGCTCAGGCCGATCTCTTCGGAGATCACGGTACCGCCGGTCAGAACGGCGATGTCCTGCAGCATGGCCTTGCGACGATCACCGAAGCCCGGCGCCTTGACGGCAGCGACCTTGACGATGCCGCGCATGTTGTTGACCACCAGAGTCGCCAGGGCTTCGCCTTCGACGTCTTCGGCAACGATCAGCAGCGGACGGCCAGCCTTGGCAACGGCTTCCAGAACCGGCAGCAGTTCGCGGATGTTGGAGATCTTCTTGTCGACCAGCAGCAGCAGCGGGCTGTCCAGTTCGGCAACCATGGTGTCCGGCTTGTTGATGAAGTACGGCGACAGGTAGCCGCGGTCGAACTGCATGCCTTCTACGACGGACAGTTCGTTTTCCAGGCCAGAGCCTTCTTCAACGGTGATCACGCCTTCCTTGCCGACTTTTTCCATGGCTTCGGCAATGATGTTGCCGATGGAGTCGTCGGAGTTGGCGGAGATGGTGCCAACCTGAGCGATGGCCTTGCTGTCGGTGCACGGCTTGGACAGGTTCTTCAGCTCGGCGACGATGGCCGCGGTGGCCTTGTCGATGCCGCGCTTGAGGTCCATCGGGTTGAGACCGGCGGCAACCGACTTCAGGCCTTCGGTCACGATGGCTTGAGCCAGAACGGTGGCGGTGGTGGTGCCGTCACCGGCAGCGTCGTTGGCCTTGGACGCAACGTCCTTGACCAGCTGGGCGCCGATGTTTTCGATCTTGTCCTTGAGCTCGATTTCCTTGGCGACGGAAACGCCGTCCTTGGTGATCAGCGGCGCGCCGAAGCTGCGCTCCAGAACGACGTTACGGCCTTTCGGGCCGAGGGTGGCCTTGACGGCGTCGGCCAGAACGTTGACACCGGTCAGCAGTTTCTTGCGAGCGGCGTCGCCGAATTTTACGTCTTTAGCTGCCATGTTATTTGATCCTCAATTCTTGACGATTAAACGGAAATTCGCGGGCGATCAGGCTTCGACGACGGCGAGGATTTCGTTCTCGCTCATCACCAGCAGGTCTTCGCCGTCGACCTTGACGGTGTTGCTGCCGGAGTAAGGGCCGAACACCACCTTGTCACCGACCTTGACGGCCAGGGCACGGACTTCACCGCTGTCCAGAACACGGCCAGTACCCACGGCAACGATTTCGCCCTGATTCGGCTTCTCGGCAGCCGAGCCCGGCAGCACGATACCGCCAGCGGTTTTGGTTTCTTCTTCGCTGCGACGGATCACGACGCGGTCATGCAAAGGACGAAGCTTCATTGTCGATCTCTCCCAATAGTTGTTGACATCAACCGGTGCTCTCACCGGCAGGATCGTGGCGCTGCGCATTACACGTGACGCCGAAATATGTTTCAGCGCGCCAAGCGCCGAAAAACCTTGCGGTGACCGCTACATAAGGTCGGCGAATAGCAATTCAAGGGCGAGGCGGTAAATTTTTTACGTGCGCGGTTCAGCCGATCGGCCCGCCTGAAAACGCACAGCCCCGGCCAGATCGCTCCGGCCGGGGCTGTGGACGACGGCTAAGAGCCTGTTCACGATCTCGCGAGCTAGAGCGATCCAAGGGCTAGGCGCCCCCGAAAAAAAGCGAGGAAGCGGAGTTTACGAGTGGTAAATGAGCATTCCGACTGGGCTGGCAATCCAGCTTGTTTTTAACGCAGGAGCGCCGACGCGCAGCAGATCGCGAACAGGTTCTAGGCGATTACTCGCGGCGCTCGTACTCGCCTTCCAGCACGTTCGGCTTGTGGGCACCGGGCTGGCCATTACGGGCTGCCAGGTCATCGGCGAAGGCCCGCTGCCGCGCGGCCTGCTCGGCGGCGCGCTGGCGCACGCGCTCGACCAGCCAGCGGCGGGTGAACGGCAGCAGGCAGAGAATGCCGATGACGTCGCTGATGAAACCCGGCAGCAGCAGCAGGCCGCCGCCGACCGCCATCATCAGCCCCTGCAGCACTTCCTGATCCGGCATTTCGCCGCGGGCCAGGCGCTCGCGGGCACGCCAGGCGGTGGTGATTCCGGCAATGCGCAGCATCAGGCCACCGAAGATCGAGGTGAGGATCACCAGGGCAATGGTCGGCAGCACGCCGATGGCGCTGCCCACCGAGATCAGCACGGCCAACTCGAGGATCGGGAACAGCAGGAACAACAACATGAAAATGCGCATCGCGGTTTCCTTGACGGAAGAACACCTTCCAGTAGGAGAGAAATATGGGGTGTTGCGCTTAATTCAAGCTGAAGCTTGGACTGCGCCCGCTGGCGGCGCGTTCAACGCCAGGCGACGCGAGGCCCCGCGCAGGCCGGCCAGGCTGTTACAGGATGTTGAGGCTCGTCTCCATAGCGCTGGTGCCAGCCCCGCGTCGCGCTCTATGCTGCCCCCGTACGTCATGGCAGTCGACCGGCCCGGGCGCGCGGCCACACCGGCGGCGCCGCCCTTACCGGTACGACCCGTTCGACTCTTTCATTCAAGGGAATTGGCATGCAACTCGAAGACAAAGTCATCATCATCACCGGCGGCGGCCAGGGCCTCGGCCGCGCCATGGCCGAGTACCTCGCCGGGCGTCGCGTGCGCCTGGCACTGGTCGACCTCAACCAGGAAAAACTCGATGAAACCGCGGCGGCCTGCCGGGCGCTGGGCGTGCAGGCGCGCACCTACCTGTGCAACGTGGCCAGCGAAGAGCAGGTCACCCAGACCATCGCCCAGATCGCCGAGGATTTCGGCTCGATCAATGGCCTGGTCAACAATGCCGGCATCCTGCGCGACGGCCTGACCATCAAGGTCAAGGATGGCGAGATGAGCAAGATGAGCCTGGCCCAGTGGCAGTCGGTGATCGACGTCAACCTGACCGGCGTGTTCCTGTGCACCCGGGAGGTGGCGGCGAAGATGATCGAGCTGCAGAACGAGGGGGCGATCATCAATATTTCCTCGGTATCGCGGGCCGGCAACATCGGCCAGGCCAACTATTCAGCCGCCAAGGCAGCGGTGGCCGCCGATACCGTGGTCTGGGCTCGCGAGCTGGCGCGCTACGGCATCCGCGTGGCCGGCGTGGCACCGGGCTTCATCGCAACCGACATGGTCGCCGGCATGAAGCCCGAGGCACTGCAGCGCATGACCGAGGTGATTCCGCTCAAGCGCCTCGGCAAACCGGAAGAGATCGCCCACGCCATCGCCTTTCTGCTGGAGAACGAGTATTTCACCGGGCGCATTCTCGAGCTCGACGGCGGCGTGCGCTTGTAGCGAGCGTGCCCTTTTCCGCAGCCATAAAAAGGTTCTTCGCATAGCTTGGAAGGTGCGGATTGATACCGGACTGGCAAGTTTGTGTGCGTATCACTTACTGGCTTGGCACTATCCATTACCGCGTCTACTGACCCTTTGTGTTGCGCCCCTTACGGGCGCCACACCTTTCTTGCTTGCCCAAGAAAGGTGTGCCAAAGAAGGGCACCCCGACATCCGGGTTTCGCTGCGCGAAACTTCCCTCGCTCCGGCGCCGCTCCGGGGGCCGGCTTACAAGGGCCATCCCTGGCCCATTAAGCCTCTCGCCGCATCCATGCGGCTCGCTCCCCTACGCAACACCTCCACTCGGCCTCCTGAAGGGGACCATGTCGCGAGCTTGCGACATCTGCGCAAGATCAAAGTCGGTAGCGTTTGGCTTTTGCTCTTGAAGCGCGATTTCACAGACGACGCCTAAATCCCCTTCAGGAGGCCGAGTGGAATCACCGTGGAAGGGGTTGAGCGACATGGATGTCGCGAGAGCCGCGATGGGCCAGGGATGGCCCTTCGCGGCGTGCCCCTGGAGCGGTGATGGAAGGAGGGAACCCCGGCGCAGCCGGGGCCGGATGGTGGGGTGCCCTTCTCTTTGGTTACTTTCTCTTGGGCAAGCAAGAGAAAGTGACTCGCCCGTAAGGGGCGAAACCTACACGGCCAGGCGGCGGGCTAATGGAGAGTGCCAAGCCATCGCCAACTAACGCTTTATTGCCAGTCCGGTGTCCCCCCACTCTTCCCAAACTATGCGGCCATAAGAAAGCCCCGCACGCAGGCGGGGCTCTTTTCAGCGTTGCGGCAAACCAGGTTACCAACCCACCCCGAAGCCGATGGTGTAGCGGGTTTCATCCTTGTCGCCTTCCGAACCACTGACCTGGTCCTTGGACGCCTTCATGTTCAACGAGGCCCAGTCGGTGACCTTGTAGCGCAGGCCCACTTCGGCATCCAGCGCGTAGTCGGCGGCACTGGCCAGCGGCTTGCCCACCTCGCCGGTGCTGAACAGCTCGAAGGTCTTGCCGATCAGGTAACGGTTGTAGTCCCAACGCATACTGATGGCGTAGAAGTTGTCCTTCTCGCCGTTGGCGTACTCATAGTCGGAACGGTTGAGCAGACCGGCAACCGAAAACGCTCCCAGCTCGTTGTCCCAGAACTGGTAACCCGGACCGGTACCCACCGTACGCTGCCGCTCGAGATCCTCGATCTGGTCGCGCTTGTATTCGAAGCGCCCCTGCCAGAACCACTGTTCGTCGAGGAAGCGGTCCAGGGCGTACTCGGTGCCCCAGTTGTCGGTGCTGACCACGTCGTTGCGCAGTTCGCGGTTGTAGTCGACCGTCGCATTGTGACGCCACTTGCCATGGCGGGCCTGGGTCTTGAGATCGACGTCGTAGTCGTCGGTGTCGCTCTCGGCGCGCTTGTAGTCCATGGCCACGTCGACGTTGCCTTTCCACATGAAGTCTTCGACCAAGGGCTTGGGCTTCATGATCTGCTTGATGCTGGCCAGCTCGACGGTCTTCGGTGCATCGCCATTGGCGAGCGTCACCTTGCCGGAATCGGCGGCCTGCAACGACTTGGCACGCTCACCGGTGATTTCGTTCTCCTTGACCAGCAGCTCCTGAGCGCTATCGAGGGTGGCGATCTTTTTCCAGTCCAGCGGAATGGAACCACCGTAGTCGGTTTCCAGCAGCAGCTTGCCACCGTCGAGAACCTTGATGGTTCCGGTCAGGCGGTCGCCGTTCTTCATCCATACGGTATCGGCCAGCAGCGGTGTGGTGGCGACGCTGAGGCCCAGGCACAACAAGGTACGAGTAAACATAAGCGGATGCTGTCGCTCCGGTTCGCGGTAAATCGGGCATTATCCGCATACCCGATATTTGAGCAAGAAATGACCGACGGAAATGCTTCGAGTTCATCGAGGCCCCTGACTCCGCGGCGCCAGGAGCCTGCCATGCCGACACGACAGACCGATTACAGCGCGCCGCTGGCCGACGCCGATCAACAGGCCCGCCGTGATGCGCTGTACCTGGCGCTGGCCCAGGTACCACCCGGCAAGGTGGTCACCTATGGCGAGCTGGCCGCACTGGCGGGCCTGGGGCGCGCGGCGCGCTGGGTCGGCCGAACCCTCGGCCAACTGCCCGACGGCACCGCCCTGCCCTGGCATCGTGTGGTTGCCGCCGGCGGCCGCTTGAGCCTGGCGGTCGACTCGCCAAGCGGGGTTGAACAACGTGCCCGATTGCGCGTCGAAGGGGTGCTATCCCACAATGGTCGGGTGGATATCCGACGTCACGGCTGGCGCCCCCTGGAGCACGAGGCATGAGACTCGACGCGCCAGGCGCAACCGGCTTGCACTGACCCGACCCTAGCCCCTAGAGTGCGCCACTTGTTCATGCTTTCTCCCTCCAGGCCGACTCCCTTCAATGCATCGTAAAAGCTGGCGCGACGCGATCGCCGCCTACTCCAGCCCCTCGACACTGGTTCTTCTGGTGCTTGGGTTCGCCGCCGGCCTGCCTTACATGTTGGTGTTCTCGACCCTGTCGGTGTGGCTGCGCGAAGCGGGCGTGGCGCGGGAGACCATCGGTTTCGCCAGCCTGATCGGCCTGGCCTACGCCTTCAAGTGGGTGTGGTCGCCCCTGCTCGACCAGTGGCGCCTGCCGCTGCTCGGCAAGCTCGGCAGGCGGCGCTCCTGGCTGGTGCTGTCGCAGATTCTGATCGCCATCGGCCTGGCCGGCATGGCGCTGTGCGATCCGCATACCCACCTGACCTGGCTGATCGCCCTGGCCGTGCTGGTGGCCTTCGCCTCGGCGACCCAGGACATCGCCGTCGATGCCTACCGCCTGGAGATCGTCGACGATACCCGCCAGGCTGCCCTGGCCGCCAGCTACATGGCCGGCTACCGGGTCGCCGCGCTGCTGGCCACCGCCGGCGCACTGTACGTCGCCGAGGGCCTGGGCTCGACCACCCTGCTCTACCAGCACGCCGCCTGGGCCGGCACCTACCTGCTGTTCGCGCTGCTGATGCTGCCGGGCCTGCTGACCAGCCTGTGGATGAAGGAGCCGCCGGTCTCCCTGCGTACCCAGCTGGCCGCCGCCAAGTACGGTTTCAGCCACCAGATCGCCTCGGTGCTGGTGCTGATCGTGCTGCTGGTGTCGGTGCCGGCGATGTTCACCCAGCTGTACAACACCGACTTTCCCAGCCTGGTGACCGGCGAAGCCACCCTGCTGGACCTGCTGCTCGAGGACCGCGCCTTCCTGCGCGCCATCCTCTATACCATCCTCACCACCCTGTGCCTGTCGTCGATGGGCCGCCGCGGCCTGGCACCGGTGCTCACCCCGGTCAACGACTTCATCCTGCGCTACCGCTGGCAGGCGCTGCTGCTGCTCGGGCTGATCGCCACCTACCGCATGTCCGACACGGTGATGGGCGTGATGGCCAACGTCTTCTACATCGACCAGGGCTTCACCAAGGACCAGATCGCCAGCGTCAGCAAGCTGTTCGGGCTGATCATGACCCTGGTCGGCGCCGGTGCCGGCGGTTTGCTGATCGTGCGCTTCGGGATCATGCCGATCCTGTTCATCGGTGGCGCGGCGTCGGCGGCCACCAACCTGCTGTTCATGCTGTTGGCCGGCATGGGCGCCAACCTGCAGATGCTGATCTTCACCATCTCGGCGGACAACTTCAGCTCCGGCCTGGCCACGGCGGCGTTCGTCGCCTACCTGTCGAGCCTGACCAACCTGAAATTCTCGGCCACCCAGTACGCGCTGCTGAGTTCCATCATGCTGCTGCTGCCGCGCCTGATCGGCGGCTATTCCGGCGTGCTGGTGGAGAAGTTCGGCTACTCCGACTTCTTCCTGATCACCGCACTGATGGGCGTGCCCACCCTGCTGCTGATCCTGCTGCAGTGGCATCGCCAGGGTAATCGGGCCACCGCGCTGCCTGCCGACGAGCCGGCAAAACCGGAATAAAGCCCATGAAAAAGCCGACTCTCGTCGGCTTTTTCATTTTTTGGCTGGCAACCTTTCAGTCTGCGTTGCCCTGCTGCACCACCTGCACCATGCGTGGTGGCTGCGCCAGCTCGACGCCTTCGGCACGCAGGCGATCACGCACGCTCTCGTTGAGCATGAAGATCACCGGCCAGTAGTCGCCAGCGGCCGTCCACATGCGCAGCGACAAGTTGATCGAGGTTTCGCCCAGGTTGGACACCACCACCACCGGCGCCGGCTCCTGGTGCACGCGGGCGTCCTTGGAAAGCTCCAGCAGCACCTCGCGGGCCTTGGCCAGGTCGGCGTTGTAATCGAGCTTCACGTCATACAGCACCTGGCGGGTGTTCTGCCGCGAGTGGTTGGTGATGATGCCGTTGGACAGCGTGCCGTTGGGCACGATCACCACCTTGTTGTCGCCGGTACGCAGCACGGTGTGGAAGATCTGGATGTAGTCCACCGAACCGGAAATCCCCTGGGCCTCGATGAAATCGCCAGCCTTGAACGGGCGGAACAGCATGATCAGCACACCGCCGGCGAAGTTCGCCAGGCTGCCCTGCAGCGCCAGGCCGATGGCCAGGCCCGCCGCACCGATCACCGCGATGAACGAGGTGGTTTCCACGCCGATCATCGACGCCACGCTGATGATCAGCAGGATCTTGAGCACGATGCTCGCCAGGCTGCCGATAAAGCTGCTCAGCGCACGATCGACCTTGCGACCATCCATCAGGGCGCTGACCTTGCCGGTCAGCTTGCTGATCAGCCACCAGCCGATCAGCAGGGTAACGATGGCCAGGGCCAGCTTGCCGCTGTACTGCAGCAATACCGGAATCCAGGCCTGTGACATGACGACCAGCTGGTCGATGCTCATATCCATCGGGCATTCCTTCTAGCAATTCAAACGAAAACGCCATGGCAAGCCATGGCGTTTGCATGGGCGCTCACGAAATTGCGACGCCCGCAGTTCGCCGGGGTTCAATAAACCCCGGTATCAGTCGCGGAAGTTGTTGTACTGCAGCGGCATGCCGAAATCCTTGCCGCGCAGCGAGGCGATGCATTCCTGCAGGTCATCGCGCTTCTTGCCGGTGACGCGCACCTGCTCGCCCTGAATGGCGGCCTGCACCTTGAGCTTGGCGTCCTTGATGTGGGCAACGATCTTCTTGGCCAGCTCCTTGTCGATGCCTTCGCGGAACTCGACCTCCTGCTTGACCACCTTGCCGGACGCGTACGGATCCTTGGTTTCCATGCACTGGCTGTCGATCTTGCGCTTGATCAGGCAGCCACGAATGATGTCGAGCATCTGCTCGAGCATGAAATCGGCCTCGGCGGTCAGCGTGACGGCCTTGTCCTTGACCTCGAAACTGCACTTGCCGCGCAGGTCGAAGCGCCGCTCCAGCTCCTTGGTGGCATTGTCCAGGGCATTGGTGAGTTCGTGTTTGTCCAGCTCCGACACCACGTCGAACGAGGGCATGCAATTCCTCCAGATATAAAGCGCGAGCGGGCAGCACTGCGTCGCGAGTCGCTTGCCGGCAGCCACCTGTGCAGCGATGCGAGCCGCATCGTGCTGGGCGCCAGTTCGCGAGATCGTGAATAAGTTCTGCGCAAATCGCGCGGATGGCTTGACGATAAAATTGGCGCGATCATTATATCCGCTCTGATACAGACCGCTCGGCGTTGTATTGGTTACTCCCCTTCCCTCGACCCGTTTTCCTGCCAGCGAGTGCCATAAAAAACATGCCCAACCCCCATCTCAGTATTCTGGTGGTGGACGACGCCAAGTTCTCGAGCGCCATGATCGGACGCGCATTGAGCCAGGCTGGATATCAGGATATTCGCTTCGCCAGCAGCGCTGCCGAAGCCATCAGCAACCTCGAACAACGCCCCGCCAGCGTGTTGCTGGCCGACTGGCTGATGCCCGAAATGGACGGCCTGGAGCTGACCGGCCGGGTGCGCCAGCTCGACGAAGCGGCCGAGCATTACACCTACGTCATCCTGCTGACCGGCAAGGAAGGCGAGAACGTGCTCAACGAAGCCTTCGACCGCGGCGTCGATGACTTCATCAGCAAGTCGGCCATGAACGAACAGCTGCTGCCGCGGGTATTCGCCGCCGAACGCCTGTGCAGCACCCTGCAGCGCCTGCTCCAGGAAAACGCCCTGTTGGTGCAGAACATCGCCAGCCTGGAGGAGCGCAACCTGGTCGACCCGCTGACCGGCCTGGGCAATACCCGCTACCTGAAGCAGAAGATGGCGGACAGCCTGCGCCAGGTGGAGTCGCGCGGTGGCGCATTGTGCTACCTGCTGATCGGCCTGCAGGGCGCCGACGAACTGGGCACGCGCCACGGCAAGGCCTTCTACAACGAACTGCTGCGCAGCGTCGCCCGACGCCTGCAACAACTGGTGCGCCCGCTGGACGTGCTGGTCAGCCTGGACGATCGTCACTTCGCGCTGATCACCCTGCTCGAAGACCTTCAGGAGTGCTCGCCAAGCAGCTTCAAACGCCTGCACGAAGGGCTCAACCTCAAGGCCTTCAAGACCAGCGAAGGTTTCATCAGCCTCAAGGCCGGTATCGCCGTGGTCGGGCTGGACAGCAAGGCCATGCCGATGGAGCAGCAGCACCTGCTCGATCTGGCCACCCGCCTGCTACCCGAGGCCCACGCCAGCGGCCGCGTGACCGCCGTACGCCTGCCACGCACATGAGCTGGCACGTACTCGGCGCCGGCAGCCTGGGCAGCCTCTGGGCCACCCGCCTGCTGCGCGCCGGGGTGCAGGTACAGCTGATTCTCCGTGACCCGCAACGCCTGGCCGCGTACCGCCAGGCGGGCGGCCTGACGCTGGTCGAAGCGGGCCAGGCCAGCCTGCACGCCATCGCCGCCAGTGACCTGAGCGACCCGGCGCCCATCGCCCGTCTGCTGCTGGCCTGCAAGGCCTACGACGCCGCCGAAGCCATCGCCGCAGTCGCTCACCGGCTGGCGCCGGGGGCGGAGGTGATCCTGCTGCAGAACGGCCTGGGCAGCCAGGACGACGTCGCGCAGCAGCTACCCGGCCGCCGCTGCCTGCCGGCCTCCAGCACCGAGGGTGCATTTCGCGATGGCGACTGGCGCGTGGTGTTCGCCGGCCAGGGCCACACCTGGATCGGCGACCCACGCGACGCCACGCCGCCAGCCTGGTTGAGCGATCTCCAGCGCGGCCAGATCCCCCATACCTGGAGCCCGGACATCCTGGCGCGGCTGTGGCGCAAGCTGGCGCTCAACTGCGCCATCAACCCGCTGACCGTGCTGCATGGCTGTCGCAATGGCGAGCTGGTGCGCCACTGCCACGAGGTCGAGGCGCTATGTGCCGAGCTCGTCCAGCTGCTGATCGGCAGCGGCCAGGCCGAAGCGGCCCGGGACCTGCACCACGAGGTATGGCGGGTGATCGAGGCGACGGCCGCCAACTACTCATCCATGTACCAGGACGTCGCCGCTGGTCGCCGCACCGAGATCAGCTACCTGCTCGGCTATGCCTGCGCGGCGGCTGAGGGTGCCGGTCTGCCGATGGCGCACCTGCAAGCCGTGCATCAGCGGCTGCTCGCGCATCTGGACCGCCACGGATTGCCGCGCCATTGAGTCACGCGCTAACCTGCGCCCTCACCTGCCATCACGAAACACGCCCATGCGCCTGCGCCACCGCCTGAAGAATCTCCCCGTTGGCCGAAAACTGCTCGCGGCGCTGCTGGTCCTGCTGACGGCGGTGCTGGTGGTGGCCAACACGACCTTCATCAGCGCGGCCTACTGGATCTCCCAGGAAAGCGTCGCGCCCCAGGCGCTGCAGACCCTCGGCCGGCTGATCGCCACCCCGGCCCTGAGCCGCGAAGCCCTCAGCTCGCCCGAAGCGGCCCATGAACTGCTCAAGCGCCTGGATGGCTACGCACCGCTGCGCGCGGCGGTGATCTACGATGCGGGCGGCAACAGCATGGCGCAGCTGCAGCGCGGCGAGAAACTCGAGTTGCCCGCCCAGGTCGACGCGCTGGACAACTGGCGGATCGGCGAATTTCGCGCCAACCAGCTGGTCGAGCTGCCCCAGGGCGAGGCGGCGCCCGGCCACCTGCTGCTGGTCGCGTCCAGCGAACTGCCGGGCGCCTTCTACACCGGTACCGTCACCGCCAGCCTGGTGATCCTGCTGTTCAGCCTGGTGCTCTGGCTGCTGGTGGCGCGGCAGATCCGCCGCCTGGTCACCAGCCCGATCAAGCGCCTCGAAGAACTCACCCGCCAAGTCACCCGCGAAGAGAACTACTCGCTGCGCGCCCGGCGCGGCAACCGCGACGAAATCGGCAGCCTGGCCGAGGCCTTCAACACCATGCTCGAACGCATCGAGGCCCGCGAGCAGCAGCTCAAGCGCGCCCGCGACGACTCCGAGGAAGCCTACAACCAGGCCCGCGGCCTGGCCGAGGAAACCCGCCTGTCGAACCGCAAGCTGGAACTCGAAGTGCAGGTGCGCAGCAAGATCGAGAAGAAGCTCACCGGTTTCCAGAACTACCTCAACAGCATCATCGACTCCATGCCCTCGGCGCTGATCGCCCTGGACGAGCAGCTCTACGTGGCGCAGTGGAATCAGGAGGCCAGTGCGCTGTCCGGCACCTCCATCGACGAGGCGGTGAACCAGCCGGTGTTTCTCGCCTTCCCGCTGCTCAAGCCGTACCTGTCCAAGCTCAAGCGCACCGCCGAGCAACACCGGGTCGAGAAGATCGAGCGCGTCACCTGGATCCGCGACGACGAGCCCCACCACTACGCCCTGACCTTCTACCCGCTGATCGGCAGCATCGGCCGCGGCGTGGTGATCCGCATCGACGACATCACCCAGCGCCTGAACCTCGAAGAAGTCATGGTGCAGTCCGAGAAGATGCTTTCCGTCGGCGGCCTGGCGGCCGGCATGGCCCACGAGATCAACAACCCCCTGGGCGCCATCCTGCACAACGTGCAGAACATCCGCCGGCGCCTGTCACCGGAGCTGCCACGCAACCAGGAGCAGGCCGAGGTGGCCGGGGTCAGCCTGCCGGCCATCGACCGCTACCTGGCCGCCCGGGAAATTCCCATGCTGCTCGACGGCATCCAGCAGGCCGGCGCACGGGCCTCGAAGATCGTCACCCACATGCTCAGTTTCAGCCGCCTGAGCAACCGCCAGCTGGCGCCCTGCCAACTGCCGGCGCTGATCGACCAGGCGGTGGAGATCGCCAGCAACGACTTCGACCTGACCGAAAGCTTCGACTTCAAGAGCCTGCTGATCCAGCGCGAATTCGACCCGCAGCTCGGGCCGATCCCCGGCATCGCCAACGAACTGGAGCAGGTGCTGCTCAACCTGTTGAAGAACGCGGCCCAGGCCATTCACCTGCGCGAGGACGAAAGCCAGCCCGGCAAGCTGATCCTGCGCACCCGCCTGGCGCCGCCCTGGGCCGAAGTGCAGGTCGAGGACAACGGCGTGGGCATCCCCGAAGCCGTGCGCAAGCGCATCTTCGAGCCGTTCTTCACCACTAAGGAAGTCGGCCAGGGCACCGGCCTGGGGCTTTCGGTGTCGTACTTCATCGTCACCAACAACCACAAGGGCCAGATGGAGGTGCACTCGCGCACCGGCCAGGGCACCTGCTTCACCCTGCGCCTGCCACTGGGCGTGGGCAGCTGATCAGCGGAGACCCCATGGGTTATCGACTCTCGAAAATCTACACGCGCACCGGCGATGCCGGGCAAACCGGGCTGGCCGACGGCCGCCGGGTCGCCAAGGATCACCCGCGCATCGAAGCCATCGGCGAAGTGGACACGCTGAACAGCCAACTCGGCCTGCTGCTCGCCGATCTGCTCGAGCAGCAGGCGAACCACCCGGGGCTTGGCGAACTGGTCGAGGTGCTCGCGCCCTGTCAGCACTGCCTCTTCGACCTCGGCGGCGAGCTGGCGATGCCCGAGTACCACGCGCTGCAGGGCGCCGAAATCGAGCGCCTGGAAGCGGCCATCGACCGCTGGAACGAGGAAGTCGGCCCGCTGACCAACTTCATCCTGCCGGGCGGATCAAGGCTGATCGCCCAGGCCCACCTGTGCCGCAGCAGCGCCCGAACCGCCGAACGGCGCTGCGGCCAGCTGCATGCCATCGAGCCGCTGCGCGGCGAGCTGCTGGCCTATATCAACCGGCTATCCGACCTGCTGTTCGTGGCCGCCCGGCTGATCGCCAGGCGCCAGGGCATCGACGAAGTGCTCTGGCAGGCAGCCGTCAAAGACTGAGGCGGCTCTCGAAACAGCGCCGCTCGCCGGTCAGCGGGTCATCGAAGGCCAACCCGCGAGCCAGCAGCTTGAGCGGCCGCGTGTAGTCGTCGGGCTCACCCTCGGCGCAGCTCACCTCGGGATAGAAGGGATCGTTTAGGATCGGCGCACCCAGAGCTGCCATATGCACGCGCAACTGGTGCTTCTTGCCGGTCACCGGCTCCAGGCCATACAGCCAGTGCTCGGCCCGTTTCTCGATCACCTCGATACGCGTGCGGGTGTTGGCCACGCCTGGCACCTCGCGCATGCGAAAGAACGGCTCGCCCGCTTCGAAGCGTGTTTCGCGCAACAACGGAAACTGCAGATCCGGCAACGGCACCGCCAGCGCCTCGTAGCGCTTGTCGATGGCGCGCTCGCGAAACATCGCCTGGTAACGCCCGCGGGTCCGCGGGTTGCTGGAAAACAGCACCAGCCCGGCGGTGTGCCGGTCGATGCGGTGCAAGGGCACCAGGTCGGCATTGCCGGTGCGCCTGACCAGCCGCGCCAGCAGGGTCTGCTCGACATAGGCGCCGGCCGGCATCACCGACAGGAAATGCGGCTTGTCGGCGACCAGCAGGTGTTCGTCGAGGTGCAGAATGGCTTCCTCGAAGGGGATCGTCGGCTCGGCGGGCACCTCACGGAAATAATGCACGCGCAGGCCGACCCGATAGGGGTGATCGACACCCATCGGCGCGCCCTCGGCATCCAACACCCGACCACGGGCCATACGCTCGAGCCAGACGTCCCGTGGAATCGCCGGGAAGTGCGCACACAGGCAGTCGAGCACCGTCGCCCAGTCGCCGGCCGGCAGGTGCAGGGTGCTGGGGCGCAGGGTCGGCTGAGCGGATGGCGGCATACGAAGAATCCAAGTGCGGCGCTCAGGGCGCGATCAGGTAAAGGCAGAGCGACAGCGTCAGCAGCGAGCCCAGCGTCGACAACAGGATGGTGCTCGACACCTCGGCGCCATCGCGGCGATAGAATTCGGCGAGCATGAAGGGCCCGGTGCCGGTCGGCAATGCGCTGAGCAGCAGCGCGGCGTGTGCCCACATCGGCGGCAAGCGAAACACGTAGACGGCTAATACCCAGGTAATCAGCGGATGAGCGACCAGCTTGATCAATACCAGGCCGGTACCGCGCTGCTTCGGCCCTGCGTGCTCTGCAGCCAGGAACAAGCCAAGGGCGATGAGCGCGCAGGGCCCGGTAGCGGCGGCGAGCAGCTTGAGAAACTGGTGCAGGGGCGCCGGCAGCGGCTGCGCGGTCGCCGCCCACAGGCCACCGAGCAGCGGCGCCATGACGATGGGGTTGTTGAGCAGGGCGAGACTGACCTTGCGCACCGCCGCCAGCACGCTCTTCTCGTTCTGCAGGCCCACCTCGATACACACCACCGCCAGGGCGAACAGCACGCAGATGACGATCAGGCAGGCGATCAGCGCGGGCTCCATGCCGGCATCGCCGAACACCAGCAGGCACAGCGGGATGCCCATATAGCCGGTGTTGGCGTAGGACGCACTGAGCCCCCGTACGCTGGCGTCGGCGAGGCTGCCGGTACGACGCAGGGTCACCAGCAGCACCAGCACGAAGAGCCCCAGGGTGGCGATGCCATAGGCGAGGATGAAACCGGGTTGCCAGATCTCGTCCCACACCACCGTCGCCATCGCCTCGAACAGCAGCGCCGGCAGGCACAGCCAGACCACCATGCGGTTGATCTCCGAGGCCGCTGTAGCGCCCAGCAGGCCCAGGCGCCGGCAGGCAAAACCCGCAAGGATCAGCGCGAAGACCGGCAGGATGACATTGAGAACGGAGGCCATGGGCCGTGGATCACTCGCAAATGGGACGCCGCAGGGTAGGCGCTACGGCGTGCTCGTACAAGCGCAGGCTCAGCGGGGCCAGAAGGCGCGAATCCCGGCGACGCCCTGGGCACCTGCCTGCCAGGCCTGCTCGCAGTGCTGCGGGGCCACGCCACCGAGCAGGTAGCAGGGCTGATTGAAGCCCTGCAGCAACTCGCTCGCCTGCTCCCAGCCCAGTGGCTGGGCATCGGGATGGCTCTCGGTGGCCTGCAACGGCGACAGGGTGACGAAATCGGCGCCGATCCGGGTGGCCAGTTCGAGCTCTTCAGCGCTGTGGCAGGAAGCAGCCAGCCAGCGGTCTGCCGGCAACGGGCGACCTTTGCTCGCGTACTTACGCAGTTGCTCGGCGGTCAGGTGCCAACCAGCGGCGGGAAAGTCACCCAGCCACTCCAACGGGCCCTTGAGCATCAACTGCGCCTTGCCGGCGCAGAGTCCCTGCACGTCCACGGCGATGTCCCGATACTGGGCGTCGAACATCGCCGGCGCGCGCAGTTGGATCAGGCGAATGCCGTTGGCAATCGCTGCACGCACACCCGCAAGCAGCTCGGGACCGTCCAACCCTTCCGGGGTGATCAGGTAATGCTCGGGCAGGCGCGCCGCCGCGACGATCGGCCGGTTGGCGGCAGGAAATTGGTAGTCGCCCAATTGCCGTGGGCTGACCCACGCCAGCGGCTGGCCTTCGGCGCCGTGGGGTTCGCCAGCGAAGCGGCTGACCTCCCAGACATCCAGCAGCACCTGCTTGTCGCTGTAGTCGTGGCGTACCTGGATCAGCGGCCGCGCCGCCTCCACGGTAATGCCCAGTTCCTCGTGCAGTTCGCGTGACAACGCGACTTGTACGGCCTCGCCCTCCTCGACCTTGCCGCCGGGAAACTCCCAGAGCCCGCCCTGGTGTTTGTCATCGGGGCGTTTGGCGATCAGGATCCGGCCGTCTTCACCATGAATCACCGCTGCCGCTACATGCACGCGTTTCACGTTTTCTCCTCGAGGGCTGCCTGCAACCAGCGCTGGAACGCCGGCCACTGAAAAATGGTGTCCACATAGGCCGCTGCATCCGCCGGAAGTTGCACGCCGTAGCTGCGCAGCCGGCTGGCGACCGGAGCGAAATAGGCGTCGGCGATACTGACCTGGCCGAACAGGTACGGACCACCCTGGCCGAAGCGTTCGCGGCAGCCCGCCCACAGCGCGACGATACGCTGGATATCGTGCTTGACGTCATCCGCCACGCTGGCCAGCGGTGCATGGCGCTGCATGTCCATCGGCATGTGGCTGCGCAGCGCACCGAAACCGCTGTGCATCTCCGCGCAGACCGAACGGGCCATGGCGCGGGCAGCCACGTCGCGCGGCCACAGGGCCACGTCGGGAAAGCGCTCGGCCAGGTATTCGGCGATTGCCAGGGAATCCCAGATAACCCCGGCATCCTCGGTCTTGAGCACCGGCACCTTGGCGGTCGGCGAATGCTCCAGCAGCCGTGCGTGGGTGTCGGCGCGAAACAGCGGCACCAGGGTTTCCTGATAAGCCGCGCCGCTGAGTTCGACCAGCAGCCAGCCGCGCAGCGACCAGGACGAGTAATTCTTGTTGCCTATCACCAATTCGAGCGACATCTATTTCTCCAGCGATCAGAAGGAACAGAACGACAGCTTCACCGTTGGCTGCCGGCAAGGCAAATTCCGCTCGCTCATGGGGCCATGCGCGGGCGGAATGAACGCGCCAGCCACCCTGTCGGCGACCGGCACGGGGATCAGGTGCGGTATTCGGCGTTGATCTTCACGTACTCGTGGGACAGGTCGGTGGTCCAGATGGTCTCGCTGCAGGTGCCACGGCCCAGCTCGATGCGGATGGTGATTTCCTCTTCGGCCATCACCGCGGCGCCCTGCTCCTCGGTGTAGGTGGCGGCGCGGCAACCCTTGCTGGCGATGCACACGTCACCCAGGAACACGTCGATCTTGCTGACATCCAGCTGCGCCACGCCGGCACGGCCCACGGCAGCGAGGATGCGGCCCCAGTTGGGGTCGGAGGCGAACAGCGCGGTCTTGATCAGCGGCGAATGGGCCACCGCGTAGCCGACGTCCAGGCACTCCTGGTGCGTCGCCCCGCCGTTGACCTGTACGGTGACGAACTTGGTGGCGCCTTCACCGTCACGCACGATGGCCTGGGCCACCTCCATGCACACCTCGAACACCGCCTGCTTCAGGGCGGCGAACAGCGCACCGCTGGCCTGGGTGATTTCCGGCAGGGCTGCCTGGCCGGTGGCGATCAGCATGCAGCAATCGTTGGTGGAGGTGTCGCCATCGATGGTGATGCGGTTGAACGACTTGTTCGCCGCGTCGCGCAGCAGGTCCTGCAGTATGCCCTGGGCGACCTTGGCGTCGGTGGCGATGTAGCCGAGCATGGTGGCCATGTTCGGCTTGATCATGCCCGCGCCCTTGCTGATGCCGGTCACGGTGACCGTCACGCCCTCGTGGGTGAACTGGCGGCTGGCGCCCTTGGGCAGCGTGTCGGTGGTCATGATGCCGGTGGCGGCATCGGCCCAGTTGTTCTCGGAGAGGTTGTCCAACGCGGCCTGCAGGGCGCCTTCGATCTTCTCGACGGGCAACGGCTCACCGATCACGCCGGTGGAGAACGGCAGCACTTCGCTTTCGTCCACACCCGCCAGGTCGGCCAGGCTGGCGCAGGTACGCATGGCGTTCTGCAGGCCCGGCTCGCCGGTGCCGGCATTGGCGTTACCGGTGTTGGTCAGCAGGTAGCGAACGCTGCCGGAGGCGCGCTTCTTGGCCAGGATCACCGGCGCGGCACAGAACGCGTTGAGGGTGAACACGCCGGCCACGCTGCTGCCCTCGGCACAGCGCATCACCACCACATCCTTGCGCCCCGGGCGCTTGATGCCGGCAGAGGCGATGCCCAGCTCGAAACCTGGAACCGGATGCAGGGTAGACAGCGGGCCAAGACCAACAGCCATGGGAGAGCTCCTTGAATTAGGTTGTTCGATGCGAAAACGCCGCGAAGGGCTGAACCCTCGCGGCGTTAGGACTTACAGCCAGCTCAGGCTAAGAACCTGGGCACGACCTTGCAAGCTAGGGCCCTGCTTTCGACGCCGCAGGGCCGACGCACAGCTAGTCGTGTCCAGGTTCTCAGTTGACCTGACCGTGGCAGTGCTTGTACTTCTTGCCGGAACCGCACGGGCACAGCTCGTTGCGGCCGATCTTCTGTTCGGCGCGTACCGGGGCGGCCGCCACGGCGACATCGCCTTCCTGGCCTTCGGCTTCCGGCTCGTCGAGCGCGGACACTTCGGCGTGCTGGAACTGCATGCGCTGGGCCATGGCTTCGGCCTCGCGGCGCAGCCGCGCCTCTTCCTCGGCTGGATCCTCGCGGCGTACCTGCACGTGGGACAGCACGCGAATGGCGTCGCGCTTGATCGAATCCAGCAGTTCCTGGAACAGGGTGAAGGACTCGCGCTTGTACTCCTGCTTCGGGTTCTTCTGCGCGTAGCCACGCAGGTGAATACCGTGACGCAGGTGATCCATGGTCGACAGGTGGTCTTTCCACAGGTCGTCGAGCACGCGCAGCAGAATCTGCTTCTCGAAGGTACGCAGGGCTTCGGCGCTGGCCTGGGTCTCCTTCTCGTTGTAGGCGTCCACCAGTTCCTTGAGGATGCGCTCGCGCAGCGTTTCTTCGTACAGTTTGTCGTCTTCGTCGAGCCACTGCTGGATCGGCAGGCGCAGGTTGAAGCCCGCGTAGATCGCCTCCTCCAGGCCGGCGATGTCCCACTGCTCGGGCAGCGACTGCGGCGGCATGTGGGCATCGATGGTGCTGTCCAGCACTTCCTTGCGGAAGTCCTCGATGGTCTCGCCCACGTTGTCGGCGGCCAGCAGGGTGTTGCGCATGTGGTAGATGACCTTGCGCTGCTCGTTGGCCACGTCATCGTATTCGAGCAGTTGCTTGCGCATGTCGAAGTTGCGGCCTTCGACCTTGCGCTGCGCCTTCTCGATGGCGTTGGTCACCATGCGGTGCTCGATGGCTTCGCCGGGCTGCATGCCCAGGGCCTTCATGAAGTTCTTCACGCGGTCGGAGGCGAAGATGCGCATCAGGCTGTCTTCCAGCGACAGGTAGAAGCGGCTGGAACCGGCATCGCCCTGGCGACCGGCACGGCCACGCAGCTGGTTGTCGATACGCCGCGACTCGTGACGCTCGGAGGCGATGACGTGCAGACCGCCGGCCTCCAGTACCTGCTGGTGACGTTTCTGCCAGTCGGCCTTGATCTGCGCGACCTGCTCGTCGGTGGGGTTCTCCAGGGCCGCGACTTCCACTTCCCAGTTGCCGCCGAGCAGGATGTCGGTACCCCGACCGGCCATGTTGGTGGCGATGGTCAGCGCACCGGGGCGACCGGCCTGGGCGATGATCTCGGCTTCCTTCTCGTGGAACTTGGCGTTGAGCACCTTGTGCTCGATGCCTTCCTGCTCGAGCAGGCGCGACATGTACTCGGAGGTCTCGATGGTCGCGGTGCCGACCAGAATCGGGCGGCCCTGGGCCTGGCATTCCTTGATGTCGTTGATGATCGCGGCGTATTTCTCTTCCTGGGTCAGGTAGACCAGGTCGTTGAAGTCCTTACGGGCGATCGGCTTGTTGGTCGGAATGACCATCACGTCCAGACCGTAGATCTGGTGGAATTCGAAGGCTTCGGTGTCTGCGGTACCGGTCATGCCGGCCAGCTTGGTGTAGAGACGGAAGTAGTTCTGGAAGGTGGTCGAGGCCAGGGTCTGGCTTTCGGCCTGGATCTGTACGCCTTCCTTCGCTTCGATGGCCTGGTGCAGGCCTTCGGACAGGCGACGGCCCTGCATGGTACGCCCGGTGTGCTCATCGATCAGGATGACCTGGCCGTTCTGCACGATGTACTCGACGTTGCGGTGGAACAGGGTGTGGGCGCGCAGGCCGGCATAGACGTGGGTCAGCAGGCCCAGGTTGTGCGCCGAATAGAGGCTCTCGCCCTCGGCCAGCAGACCGGCCTGGGTGAGCATGTCCTCGATGACCTGATGGCCGTCTTCGTTGAGCTCGACCTGGCGGCTCTTCTCGTCGACCTTGTAATGGCCTTGCTGGGTGACCACGCCCTCTTCTTCCTCGATGTGCTGCTTGAGGCGAGGAATCAGGCGGTTGATCTCGGTGTACATCTTCGAGCTGTCTTCAGCCTGACCGGAGATGATCAGCGGGGTACGGGCTTCGTCGATAAGGATCGAGTCGACTTCGTCGATCACCGCGAAATTCAGCTCGCGCTGGAATTTCTCGTCCAGGCTGAAGGCCATGTTGTCGCGCAGGTAATCGAAGCCGAATTCGTTGTTGGTGCCGTAGGTGATGTCGGCGGCATAGGCGGCACGCTTCTCTTCCGGCGGCATGAACGGCGTGACGATACCCACCGACAGGCCGAGGAATTCGTACAGTGGGCGCATCCAGTTGGCGTCGCGGCGGGCCAGGTAGTCGTTGACCGTGACCACGTGCACGCCCTTGCCTTCCAGGGCGTTGAGGTAGACGGCCAGGGTGCCGACGAGGGTCTTACCCTCACCGGTACGCATCTCGGCGATCTTGCCTTCGTGCAGGGTCATGCCGCCGATCAGCTGGACGTCGAAGTGGCGCATGCCCATGACGCGCTTGCCCGCCTCGCGGGCGACGGCAAAGGCTTCGGGCAGCAGTTGATCCAGGGTTTCGCCTTTGGCCAGGCGGGCCTTGAATTCTTCGGTCTTGGCACGCAGTTGCTCATCGGAGAGCGCGAGCATCTGCTCCTCGAATGCATTGACGGCCTGAACCGCCTTGAGCATGCGTTTGACTTCACGCTCGTTCTTGCTTCCAAAGAGTTTTTTCAACAAAGGCGCAAACATATCGACAGGATCTTCCACGCTATGAATGGAGGGCGGCCCCGTGAGTCGCCCATGCAGCCCGTATGGCTGCGTGCGAAGGGGGCATTCTACCCGGAAACGGAATTGAAGAAAGCAGCGCGATTGGCACAGGGCCATCGGCAGGGCGCGAGCCGGCCTCGGCCGGCTCGGTCAGGGCTCGTCGCTGACGCGGGCGATGTAGCTGTGCGGATTGACCAGCTCGCCGTTGCGGCTGACTTCGAAGTGCACGTGGTTGCCGGTCGAGCGCCCGGTGCTGCCGACCGTGGCGATGGCCTGGCCGCGCTGGACCAGATCACCGACCTGCACGGTGTTGCTGCGGTTGTGGGCGTAGAGGGTCACGTAGCCATCGGCGTGGCTGATTTCCACCGTGTTGCCATAGCCGTTGCGGCGTCCGGCGAAGGTCACCACACCGGCGCCGACCGCCACCACGTCGCTGCCCGCCTTGGCGGCGAAGTCCACGCCCTTGTGGACGCTGATGCGCCCGGTCAGCGGGTCGACGCGCCGGCCGAACGGCGAGGATACGTAGCCCTGCAGTACCGGGTGGCCGGACAGCATGGCCGCCTCGTCGAGGCGGCGGTCGGCCAGCAGTTGTTCCAGCACCTCGAGCTGCTGCTCGCGGCTGTCCATGCGCAGGGCCAGCTCGTCGAGCGTGCTCATGAACGGTGGCGGCGCATAGGCCGCCCCGCCCAGGGGTTCTTCGGGCCCGCCCTGCCCCACGCCCAGGGAGAAATCGAATTCGCTGGCGTCCAGTTCGGCCAGTTCGGTAAGCCGCTCTCCCAAGGCGTCGAGGCGGGTCAGGCGCGCCTGCAGCTCGGCGACATGGGCGGCAAAGGCATCGAGTTGGCGCTGGGCGTCGACCCGCACCGCGCCGACTTCCTCGCGCTGGGCATCGAGTGCCTGGCTGACCACGGCGCTGTCCAGTACCGGCACCGATTGCGGTGCCATCCAGGCGCCCAGCGCTGCACCGCCGCCCACCGCCAGCGCGGTCAGGAGCAGCAGGCCGGCCAGCAGCCAGCGCAGGTCGAGGCTGAGCGAGCGCGCGGCGCCATGGCGCCGGCTGAGCAAAATGATGTGCATGACATCCCCATCTGAAAAAAGTGGAACCCGAGCGGGCAGCAGAGGTTCTGCTACCATGACGGCCCCAAAAGTCGCAGGCTTCCTGCCATGAGTTTTCGTCCCTTGCCGGCCAAGGCGCCCGCCGCGCTCCTGCGCGAGGCGAAGCCGCTGAAAGCCCTGTTCAATCAGGCTCAACGCCTCGACCACCTGCAACAGGTGGTGGAAAGCCAGCTGCAGCCTGCAGCCCGTGAACACTGTCGCGTGGCATCGTGGCGAGAAGGCTGTCTGCTGCTGATCGTCACCGACGGCCACTGGGCCACCCGGCTGCGTTATCAGCAAAAACGCCTGCAAAGGCAGTTGCAGGCGCTGGAAACGTTCGCGACCTTAACGAAAATCCTCTTCAAGGTGCAACCTCGCAGCGGCGAGAAACCCGAGGCGCCACGCCCCTTCGAGCTCTCCGACAGCGCCGCCGACAGCATCCAGGAAACCGCCGAAGGGGTCAGTGACCCGCGTCTTAAGGCCGCCCTGGAACGCCTCGCCAGCCATCGCCGCCGTAGCGATTCGTAAAGCGGTCAACCCGTTAGGTTCGCCAACAACTGTCGCCAGGAAAATGACGCCTTTTACATGCATCGCCCTTGCCCGGCGCGGCGTCGCTAGCTGCCGCCCGTCTGTCGGGAGCCTGGGGAGGAAATAAAAAAAGGCCACCCGAAGGTGGCCTTGAAAGGGATAAAACCAGGAGAGAGTGCCTTACACCGCCGCAGCCGGGCGCATGTAAGAGATCGGAGCAGTGTCGGCGTCTTCGAACGTCACCACTTCCCAAGCATCCGGCTGTGCGATCAAGGCACGCAGCAGACGGTTGTTCAGGCCATGGCCGGATTTGTAGCCGCGGAACTCACCGATCAGGCTGTTGCCGAGCAGATAGAGGTCACCGATCGCATCGAGAATCTTGTGCCTGACGAATTCGTCCTCGTAACGCAGGCCGTCTTCGTTGAGCACGCCGTCTTCGTCCACCACGATGGCGTTGTCCACACTGCCGCCGCGCGCCAGGTTGTGCGAGCGCAGGAATTCGATATCACGCATGAAACCGAAGGTGCGGGCACGGCTGACTTCCTTGACGAACGAGGTGCTGGAGAAATCAACACTCGCGGTCTTGGTGCGGTCGTGGAATACCGGGTGATCGAAATCGATCTCGAAACTTACCTTGAAGCCATCGAACGGCACGAAGGTGGCGCGCTTGTCGCCGTCCGTCACGGTCACTTCACGGGTGATGCGGATGAACTTCTTGGGGGCGTCCTGCTCTTGCAGACCAGCCGACTGAATCAGGAAAACAAAGGGACCCGCACTGCCATCCATGATCGGCACTTCACAGGCGGAGAGCTCGACGTAGGCGTTATCGATGCCCAGGCCAGCCATGGCCGAAAGCAGATGCTCTACCGTATCCACCTTGACGTCACCATTGACCAGGGTGGTCGACATGGTGGTCTCACCGACGTTCAGGGCGTGCCCCCTCACCTCCACCACAGGGTCGAGGTCGGTACGACGGAACACGATGCCGGTATCCACCGGAGCCGGCTTCAGGGTCAGGTAAACCTTCTCCCCGGAGTGCAGGCCGATACCCGTGGCGCGGATGATGTTCTTCAGGGTGCGTTGTCTGATCATGGGTCTGGCCGCTATTACGCTAGGTGCGAATTGTTTTCAACAAAGGCTGGCGATAATAGCAGAACCGACCTTTGCTGAACACCAATCACCTTCATACTCCTGATAGATTTCATTAATCCGCCTGACGACGCAGGAAGGCCGGAATGTCCAGGTAATCCAGGTCGTCCTGCGGATTCATTTTCGCCGCGGTGGCTGCACCACCATGGCTCTGGCGCTGGACGGTCGGGCGCTCGTAGTCCTTGTAGTTGACGTTCTGCTCGGCGCGAGCCGGAGCCGCTACCGGCGCGACGGGCTGGGCAGCGGCGACCTGAACGGTGTTGTCGACCACCTTGACCGGTTTCTCCATGCGCGCGCCCAGACCGGTGGCGACCACGGTCACGTGCAGCTCGTCGCGCATGTCCGGATCGATCACGGTGCCGACCTTGACGGTGGCGTGCTCGGAGGCGAATTGTTCGATGATGTTACCCACGTCGGAGTACTCACCCAGGGACAGGTCAGGACCGGCGGTGATGTTGACCAGGATGCCGCGGGCGCCCTGCAGGTTGACGTCTTCGAGCAGCGGGTTGCGAATGGCCGCTTCGGTGGCTTCACGCGCACGGTTCGGACCGCTGGCGCAGCCGGTGCCCATCATCGCCATGCCCATTTCGCTCATCACGGTCTTCACGTCGGCGAAGTCGACGTTGATCATGCCCGGACGCTTGATGATGTCGGAGATACCGCGCACGGCACCGCTCAGCACGTCGTCGGCCTTGGAGAAGGCGGACAGCAGGCTGGCGTCCTTGCCGAGGATGGTCAGCAGCTTCTCGTTGGGGATGGTGATCAGCGAGTCGACGCTTTCCTGCAACGCGCGG
>Ga0209371_1000684_pt1 | contig 29202 bp, 30 predicted proteins | sample AgamicAtAmrz_FD_187165 | JGI IMG/M metagenome (GOLD analysis project Ga0209371, IMG submission 187165) | Agave microbial communities from Guanajuato, Mexico - At.Am.rz (SPAdes) (version 2) | ecosystem: Host-associated > Plants > Roots > Rhizosphere | place: Guanajato, Mexico | collected 2012-06-07
GGCGATGTTTTCGCGCAGCAAGGCCGCTGCCATGGACGCGCACCGCGTCCTCGATCTTTGCCTGGGTGAGCACGCACCCTTCAGCCTCATCGACTTTCTCAGCGCCTCGCCATGACCATGGTGTTCCAGAGAAGCGAAGCTGGCATTGACGAACGTATCGGCTATGCGCGGGCGGCTCATCTGCGGCCGGACGATGTCCGAGGACTCGAGAGGGGACGGCTGCGGCGGGCGAAGCACAGCTCCCCTCGAAGAACTGAAATCGCGGCCACCCCTTCTTCCCAGCGGGGAGAAGGAATTTCTAGTGCTGATCCGCCCATATGCGATTGCCCCCGCCGAACGTCGGACCTACTCTGATCCACCGCGACTGGTGGGACCATGTTTGTCCTGATCATAGCGCGCCCGGTTGTTCTCGATCTCGTTGATATGCTCTCCCGCCCACGCACCCAGTGCGCGGACCGGCACCGCCAAGGATTGTCCAAGTTTCGTCAGGGCATATTCGACTTGCGGCGGCACCGTCGGATAGACCGTCCGGCTCACCATCCCGTCGCGCTCGAGCGCCTTCAGGGTGCGCGTCAGCATCTGCTGCGAGATGCCCCCGACCGTCCGTTTGATCTCGTTGAAGCGATGCGGCCGCTCGACCAGTATCCTGACGATCATCACTGTCCATTTGTCGCCGACGATGGCGAGCACTTTGCCGACCTTGTGGCATTGGGCGCTGACGGCCGGTGAGGCAGGCATATCCATGTGACCAAGTCCTAAAAATATGCGTTCTTGGCGAAGCACATGTGGTCACATAGATAGTCTTGGTCACAAATCAAGACCGGAGATATCCAATGAAGCTTCTTCATCTCGACTCCAGCATCATGGGCGAAAACTCGGCAAGCCGAGTGCTCTCCGCCGCTATCGTCGAGCGGATCGTCGAAACACATGACACGGTGGACGTCACCTATCGCGACCTTGCCAGCGAACCGCTCCCGCATCTCACTCTCGACGCGTTCAAGGTGCTCGACGCCGGCACCGACGTGCAGCAATTCCTCGACGCAGACGTTGTGGTGATCGGGGCTGGCTTCTACAATTTCTCGGTTCCCACCCAGCTCAAGGCCTGGATCGATCATATCGTCGTACGGGGAAAGACCTTCGCACGCGGCGAAAACGGGCCGATCGGTCTCGCCCAGGGAAAGCGCGTGATCGTCGCGCTGGCGCGCGGCAACGTCTACAGCGATGGCTCGCCGTATCAGCCCTTCGAACATGCAGAGACGCTGCTCCGCTCCGCATTCACATTCATGGGCGTCACAGATATCGAGTTTATTGTCGCCGAGGGGCTCGGGCGTAGCGACGAGGTACGCCGCGCCTCGATTGCGGGCGCACTTGAAGAGGCGCGCAAGGTCTCTCCGAAGGCTGGAACTCCGGCTCCACTCGGAGCTTGAGAGTACGGGCGCGAATGCACGGCATGCCTGGCTTTCGCGCCGTAACCGAGGAATCGCTGCTTCAATTGCTCGGACGAAATTTCCTGATCGCAGATCTCTCGGCCGGGCATGTCGGACAGGATCGCGGACATGCTATTGTCGGACAGATCCCCGCGGCCAACCGCGGGGATCCTCCTGCCGGCCGGCGACCAAAACGGGAACCATGTTGAACGTGTCCGCTCCACCGTTAAGGGAGTGACGAGAAGGACTGCTCACTACCAGATGCTAGGCGACGTCCAGCTTCACCCGCCTCGACCTGCCGGCGGCCATATTGCCGGGGCGAGCAGTTCATCACCCGCTTGAACGCGGTGCTGAATGCCTTTTCGGATTCGTAGCCAAGTGCCAACCCGATCTCGCCAAGCGACTGACGCGTCGAGGTCAGCCTGTCGGCCGCCTGCATCATGCGCCAGCGGGTCAGATAGTCCATTGGCGAGAGGCCAACCCTCTCCTTGAAGGTTACCGCAAAGGCAGTGCGCGACATCCCCGCCTCCCTGGCGAGGGTCTGCAGCGTCCATCGCTGGCCGGGTGCCCCGTGCATTGCGGCGATGGCCGCGCGCAATCTTTTATCCGCGAGCGCCGAGAGCCAGCCCGCTTGCTCGGCCGTCCGGTCAGACAAGTAAAGCCGCAGCGCCTGCACCAGCACGATCGTCGCCAATTGCTGCGCGATGATGAAGTCGCCGGGCTGTCCCTCCGAAAGCTCCTGCCGCATGCGCTCGACGCACCATTGCAATGTCGCGCTGCCAGCACGATCACGGATATGCAGGAGTGGCGGAAGGACATTCAAGAGCAGCTCCGACTGGCCCTCCGACAGTGTGAAGTAGCCGCCGATGCTGAGATAGTCCCCGCCGCCTTTGTAGGTGAGGATGCGACCGTTCGGCCGTGGCGGCAGGATCTGACTGACATGGACCGGCGCGACCGAGAGGTCGCTGGCGATCTGGAACGGCCGGCCACGCGGCAGCAGGAAACATTCGCCGGCGCTGACCTGAACGGGGGGCTCCCCTTCCACCGATATCCAGCACGAGCCGGTCACGACGGCGTGGAACTTGATCCCGTCATGTGGCCCGAAGCTGATCGCCCAATCGCCGCCCGCATCGAAGCCGCCCGACACATAGCTGCGCAGCTTCAGGAGCGAGAGCACATCCGACAGTGCGTCCATCCGTGACTTCCTGAACGATCGCAAACCATATGCGAACTATGCAACATGGATCGTTCCTAATCAACGGCCTAAATTGGGTTTTGAAGTCAAATAGAGGAGAAGCGCCATGCGCATATTCATAACCGGTGCAACCGGATGGGTCGGTTCTGCCGTGGTGAAGGACTTGATCGCCGCAGGGCACGAGGTCGCCGGCCTCGCCCGGTCTCCCGTGGGTGTCGAACGGCTGACGGCGGCAGGTGCACAGGTGGTGAGTGGATCGATCGAGGATATCGACGTGCTGCGAACGGCTGCGCGGGCAGCGGATGCCGTGATCCACACCGCCTTCAACCATGACTGGTCGCGCTTCGCGGAGAATTGTGCAGCCGACAAGCACGCCATCGAGGCGTTGGGCGCGGAGCTCGAAGGAACAGAGCGGCCGCTGATCGTCACGTCCGGCGTCGCCCTGCTCGCGCCGGGCCGCCTCGCGACCGAGGCCAATATGGCGCCCCCCGTCACGGAGCGCTTCCCGCGCGCGTCCGAAGCGGTCGTTGAAGAGCTTCGTGGTCGCGGTGTCCGCGCCACCACGGTGCGCCTGGCACCCACGGTGCACGGGGTCGGCGATCATGGCTTCGTGCCGCGTCTTGCCAGCATCGCCCGCGACAAGGGCGTATCGGCCTATATCGGTGATGGCCAGAACCGCTGGCCGGCTGTGCATCGCCTCGACGCGGCGCGGGTCTTCCGTCTGGCGCTGGAGCACACCGCCGAGGGGCCGTTTCACGCTGTCGCCGAACAGGGCGTGGCGCTGAAAGACATCGCCGAGGCGATCGCGCGCCGGTTCGATCTGCCGCTGGTCTCCAAGGCCGCCGCTGAGGCAGGCGAGCATTTCGGGTGGTTCGCGCCATTCGTCGGCATCGATGCGCCAACCAGCAGCGACCGTACGCGCGCGCTCCTGAATTGGAAACCCGAGCAGCCGGAGCTGCTTGAGGATCTCGCCCGTCCAGACTATTTCGCCGCCTGAGCAGCCGGCGATCCATTGAGTCTGGAGTGGAAAGGAAGCCGAAATGCGAGTTTTGGCCAAAAGGCGGTCCAGAACACATTGATCACGCGACGTCTGTAATCACACTCTCGAACGACGGTTCGCCGCTGAGTTGAGCACGTCGCCCAAGCGCCAGATCCGACATTGCCTGACGCCATCAAGCGGATAAGAGCTCAGATGGCGGCTACTCTCGGGCTTATACTGCCCGTCTTGGCTCCCATATGCGTTGGATGATCAACGAGATCGGCAACCCAAGACCGAACATATGGATCAGCAGGGCCGGCACGAATGGCATCGGGGTCACCGATGCGGGTGTCGTGAAGGCGCTGAGCGGCAATACGACAAAGCCCATGAAGAAGAAGAGGATGATGCCGAGCACAGGACCACCGATCCACGCCCAGCGGTCCACCACCGGCACCTGCCAGACGACCAGCGCGTAGGCGACGGCTGGAACGATCGACACGAAAAAGTGGAGCAGCGTCCCCAAGACGAAGCCGGTCGCGCCCGCATAGGCAGCCATACCCATCAGGCTGCTGGCTGCCAGTTGCATCTCTGGTACGATCCCAACGCCGCGGGCCAGTTGCAAGATCAGAACCGGCACGAGAACGATCACGCCGGCCGTCAGTCCAGCGCTGAGACCGATTTTGACGGCGCGGGACAAATTGTGCTCCAGACGCATTGTTGAAGATGTCGTCTTGTCGTTTGTTTGATATTTCATGGGCATGGGACAGCTCTCTGGATTAATCTTACGAGACGAATTGAACTTGATCGCGTTGATGAGTGGAACTTCCTCACCTCGCGGACACGTTGGTGTCACGCGAGTTTGCGAGGCTGGATGGAAGTCGGGCGGTTCCGCCCAACAGGAAACCACGGCAGTTTTGTCAACGTGACATCGCCTGAACCTGGCTCAGACGCGCAACACGGCAGCGACCAGGCTCTGCATCGAAGTGGTCGGACGACCTATCAACCGCCCCAGCGCGCCACCGTCATCGAACAGCGCCCCGTGCGAGGCAGCGGCGTCGGCATCGGCCAGGAGAGCAGCGAGATCGGCTGGCAGGCCGGCGCCGGTCAGGACATCACGATAGGCAACCTCGGACAGGTCGTTGTAGACGACAGCCTTGCCCGACTGGCGCGAGACCTCTGCAGCAAGCTCGGCAAGGGTGAAGGCCTGGTCGGCTGCGAGCTCATACGTCTTCCCAGCATGCCCACCCGTCGCCAGCACTACGGCTGCAGCCTCGGCATAGTCCTGCCGGGCCGCGGACGAGAAGCGCCCATCCTTCGCGGCGCCGACGAAGGCGCCGTGCTCAAGCGCTGCGGGAAGCGCCATGAGGTGGTTCTCGGTGTACCAGCCATTGCGCAGGATCACCGCGGGTAGTCCCGAGGCCGCGATGACCTCCTCTGTCTGGCGATGCTCGATTGCGAGCCTTGCCGGCGACGTGTCGGCGTGCAACATACTGGTGTAGGCGATCAGCGAAACCCTGTTCGCTTTGGCTGCCTCAATCACCGCTCTATGCCGCGGAAGACGGCCGCTGACTTCGGTCGAGGAAATCAGCAGCAGTTTCTCCACGCCGGCCAGCGCCGAACCAAGCGTGTCGGGCCGGCTGTAGTCCGCCTCGCGCACGATCAACCCGCGTTCAGCCAGATCGCTGGCCTTTGCCGGATTGCGAACCGCCGCGACGATCCGGTTGGCGGGAATGGTTTTCAGCAGCGCCTCGATCACAAGGCGGCCAAGGTGTCCGGTTGCTCCAGTTACTGCGTACATCGTTCAGTCCATTTCGTGGTTGCAATGAATTCGATGGCCTTTAGATAGCGGCCATCGTTACTGAGGGAAACCACGTATCTTGTGGTTACCTCCATTTTCCGGTAACCAACTGGAAACTGCCGTCGAAGGAAGGATGATGGTACTCAAGGTACGAAAGAAGGTGGAGACGCCTCCGGGCTGCCCTATGTCCAAATGCATGGATCTCCTTGGTGGCTGCTGGACGCCGGAGGTGCTCTGGTCCTTGAGCGAAGGCCCGCGCCGGTTCTCGGAGTTGCGCCGGGACAATCCCTTCATCTCAGCGAAGGTCATGACGAGCAGGCTACGGGATCTCGAACAGCGCGGCGTCCTCACGCGCAAGGTTTTGCCGACATCGCCGCCAACCGTGGAATACGAACTGACCGAGTTGGGAAAGGAGCTCCTCCCCGCGATCAGATCCATCGTAGAAGTCGGGACGCGCCTGCTGTTGCGCGAATCTACTCCCTAGCGTCGCTGACGGCGAAACTGAAGCACCTCGGCGATTGCCGCGGCTCCTTTCGCAGGCATAGCCGAGCGCGCGCAACGTCCGCGCGAACGAGCCATCCTGTTCACGCCGAACGGAAGGAATGTGAAACATGTTCTACGAACTCGTGACCCTATCGGGGCCCTTGCTAAAGCTCAGCGAAATGGACGTGGCGGCGCAAGAATGGATGGCTGGTGCTGCGGCGGGAACCGTCCTCGGCCGGTGGCGGACCGATATCGGCCTGCTCGGGCAAGTGCTGCTCCTGCGCCAATTCGATAGCTTGAAGTACCTCAGCGAAGAACGGCGCCGCGCGCTGCTGGACCGCGATCCGTTCAGGGTCCGCGGCCTTGCCACCTCCGTTGCCCAGGAGAGCTATGAGGGCGTTCCGTTTCTACCCCCGGCCATCCCTCGGAAGGCAGGCGGTATATATGAGTTTCGAACCTATTTCCTGACGGTAGGAGGTCTCCCGGCTACGCTAGATGGCTGGGAAGCGGCGATCGGGCCGGCCAAGGATTATACCGATCACCTGGTCATCAACATGTTCGCATTGGATGGCCGCCCTCGTATCCTCCACATATGGGGTTTCGAGAGCCTTCGGCAGAGAAGTCAGCTGCGCGAGCGTCATTACGCCGCCGGCACCTGGCCGCCGAAGGGCGGACCGGAGCACATCGATCACGCGACCTCCGTGATCGCGCTCTCGAACGGTGGTTCTCCGCTAAGTTGAACATGGCATGCGGGAGGCAACGGCGGCCAATGGCGGACCGCCCTACGCTCACTTGCCGCCGGTGACATCGAGGAACGTGCCGGTGATGAAGGACGCCTCATCGCTTGCCAGCCACAAGATCGCCCGCGCTACTTCTTCCGGCTGGCCACCTCTTCCCATGGGGATCGAATCCCTGACGCGGTCCACCCGTCCCGGCTCTCCGCCACTGGCATGCATCTCGGTGTAGATGTGCCCTGGCCGAATGCAGCAGGCGCGGATGCCATCGCGCGCGACTTCTTTGGCAAGCCCGGTCGTGAAGGTCTCAAGGGCGCCCTTCGACGCGGCGTAGTCGACATATTCATTCGGACTGCCGAGCCGGGCCGATGCCGACGAGATGTTGATTACGACGCCGCCTCGTCCATTGTAGCGATACGACATGCGCTTGACAGCTTGCTGTGCGCAGAGCATTGGGCCGATCGCGTTGGTCGCGAAGATCCGCTGCATTCGCTCGAACTCGAGATCCTCCATCCGTGATTGCTTTGCGATGATCGCGGCGTTGTTCACCAGTACATCGATCCGCCCAAACTCCCGATCGATCGCGGCGAATAGTTGCGCGACCTCATCTGGATCGGCGCTGTCCGCGCGAATGGCCAGCGCCCGGCGTCCGGCTGCTTCCACATCGGCCGCCACCGCGAGCGCAGCCTCTTCGTTGGAGACGAAGCTGATCGCGACATCGTAGCCTTGTGCGGCGGCAAGGCGCGCCGTGGCAGCACCTACGCCACGACTTCCACCGGTTATCAGGATGAGCGGCGTTTGAGAGACAGCGTCCATTTGTCGAACCTTTCATGTGTTGTGAGATATTGATCAGGCGAGACCGCCCGAAACGCGGGTCGCACATGGCGGCTTTGGCTCGTCCAGCCGAAGATCCGAGCCTGCTCAGGCGGAGCTCTCGCCCGAATCCGCGGCGGAGGAGACGCGCAGATGGGGTCGCAGAACCAGCACGGGCGGGATGATCAGGGCGGCGGTTGCCGCCGAGGCCAGCAACGCGATCGTCCGACTGCTGTGATCGGCGAGCATGCCGTAAAGGATCGGCGCGATCCCGCCGGAGCCGATCACGCTCGTATAGAAGATCGCAAACGCCCGGCCCGTATCACCATCCGACAACTCGGGCACGGTGCCGTAGAGCACCGACGACGTCCCATTGAGCACGATGCCGAGCAGCGGCAGCAGCATGAGCGTTGTCGTGAGAGGTGTGAACAGCGTCGTCACGATCAGCATCGCCGTCGCGGCCTCGGTCACCATGACGCTGCCGACGACACCCAGCCGCTCGCCGAGCCAACCGCACGTCGCTTTCCCGAGAGCGCCACCGATGAACAGCAGGCCAAGCGCGATCCCGACCGTTGGCGACCCCCCGCTCTGTTCATGGACAAGGAAAGGCAGAAACAGCAGATAGCCCATGCGGGTCGCCGTATCGAGCGCGCCGATCGCGGTCAGAATGCCGAAGCCGCCACGGCCATGGCCGGCGGCAGCCTTCACCGTGGCGTTGATGTTAACGCGAGCTGCCGGCGCCAGCGGTATCAGCGCGATCGACATGGCGATGCCAAGCGCCGCCATCATGCCGAGCACCGGTCGCCAGGCGAAGATCGGCAGCAGCAGCGCGACAAGCGCCGGCAGCACGGCTTTTCCGAGGTCGCCTGCGAAATTGTACATGCCAAGCGGCCCGCGCGCAGCTTTCCCAAAACTGTCGGTGACGAGCATCGATCCGCGCGGATGCTGGATGCTCGATCCGATGCCGGCTACGACGAGCCCGACGCAAAGACCCGTGAAACCGAACGGCAGCGCCATAATAGCCAAGCCAGCCGCCGCGAGAATGGTTGACAGGATCAGCGCGGTGCGCGGCGAAGCAGAGCGAAGGGCATGGTCGGCCGGGACCTGGAGGACTCCCATGGTGCCGTAGTATAGGGCGCGAACGACGGCCAGGGCGGCGTAGGAGAGAGTGAAGTGCGCCTGCCATATGGGCAGGAAGGCATAGAGTGCGTCGGTATAGCCGTCATGGAGCGCGTGGGTAAGACTTGCACCCACCAGACTACGCCTTTGCAGCGTGCGCCTATTTCTCTCGGTCGTTGTCGGTCGGTCTTCACAATACGCAGTTCGCATCGTTCGGTGAGCCTCGTTAGCTACCGCAGGTCTATACGCGTGAGCTTTTATCGACTAGCCTGTCATTACTCACGAATATCGTTTATTTTTCTCACGGGTTCACATGCGTCGCCTTCCTCCCTTGAACGCCCTTCGCATCTTCGAGGTCGCCGCTCGCACCGGCAGCTATGCCGACGCCGGCGCGGAGCTCGGCCTCACCCATGGCGCGGTCAGTCGGCAGATCTCGGCGCTCGAAGGCTGGCTCGGGCAGCGGCTCTTCACGCGGGAAGGCCGGCGCATGGTCGCGACGCCGATGGCGAAGGTCTTCGCCGCGGAGGTCGGCCTTTCGTTTGATCGCCTGGCTGTCGCGGCGGACGCTTGTGGCCGGCCGGGCGCGCGTCGCATTCTGCGGGTAAGCGCCCCGACCAGCTTCGCGATGCGCTGGCTGATCCCCCGGCTCAGCCGTTATCATGTCGATCATCCGCAGGTCGAAGTCGCGGTGACCACGGTCTCATGCGTGCTCGACGACTTGCGCGGCGGCGTCGATGTAGCAATCCGGCGCGGCACTGCCCGGCAGGATGCATGGCCGCAGTATCGCGTGGTCCCCGTGCTGGAGGATATCGATACGCTTATCATGAGCCCGGCCCTGTTTGCACAGCGTCCGATCCTGAAGCCGGCCGACATTCAGGGACATACGCTGTTCGCGGCCGAGACGCGCGGCGGTGATTGGACGGATTGGCTCGAAGCTGCCGGGCTCCAACACCTGGCCGGCCTCCCCCGCCAGATCTTCGATCACTTCCACGTGGCGCGCCAGGCGGTGGAAGACGGGCTCGGCATCGGCATTGGTCCGCTGCCGATGCTGGAGATCGATGTCGCCAACGGAAGGCTGATGACGCCACTGCCGGACATCCGAGTGCCGCGAACCGGCTATGTCGCGGTGACGCCCCGCCATGCCGATGCCGGAAACCTAGTTGCCAGCTTCGTCGACTGGCTTGTCGCAGAAGGAGGCGACCGACGATCACACCCGCCTTTGTAGCATGGCGAAGGTGGCCGGATCATAGAATCGGTATGCTCCACACTGCTTACTAACCTTCAGGCTGAGCAGTCTTGAGGCCGAGCGCGAATTTGATCCCGGCCGGGATGGGGCTTCATCTCGCCCATCTGCGTTTTTGACGCGACTATTACTCAGTTGGAGGGGAGATGGGAGCGGCCCTTCAGAAACGCGACGAATGCGCGCAATGCCGCTGATTGGTGGCGCCTGCTCGGAAAGTAGAGGTAAAGCGCCTCCAGCGGCGAAGACCATTCAGGCAGGACCCGTGACAACTTTCCAGCGGCGAGGAGGTCGGACACGCTCGCAGCCGGCGCGCTGACAATTCCTAAGCCCCTTACAGTCAGCTCGATCTGGGAGGCGAGATCGTGAACGATCGTTGCCGCGGGCGGCGCGATCTGCACGGTCTCGCCCGCGGATTGCAGGATCCATGGTATGATCAAGCCGGTCGTCTGACTGCGGCACACCACGGCGCGGTGACTGAGCAGATCGCTTGGGAGATTTGGCACCCCTCGAGCATGAAGATAGGCAGGTGAAGCGACGAGTACGGCTTCTGATTCGGGGGCGACTGGAACTGCCACCATGTCCTTCTCGAGGCAATTGCCATAGCGTAATCCTGCGTCGTAGCCTTGCTTGACGATGTCGATCATGCGCGCTTCGACGGCGATCTCGAGCTCCACCTCAGGATAGGTGTCCTGAAAAGCCGCCAATGCTGCGGCAATGAGCAGGTCGAAAGGCGCGCGTGGCATGGTGAGGCGCAAAGGGCCTGCTGGCCGACCGCCCCGCCGTGCGGCCTCCTCCGCGGCTCGCTTCAATTGCGACAGGGCAGGAGCTGCCGCGAGGAGATAGTCGGCACCTACTTCCGTCAAACTTAAACTGCGGGTCGAGCGGCACAAAAGCGGCGTACCGAGCCGCCCCTCAAGGCTTCGGATCGCCTGGCTGGCCGCGGATGGAGAAATACCGAGACGCCTCGCTGCTTCGGAAAAGCTACCGGCTTCGGCCACGGCGACAAACACAGCCACACCTTCGAGGATATTTTTATGTCGCAAGTGATCCACCTTGAAGTTTTGCTTCATACTTCATGTGTGATTTCAGGGCTAATCGCAAGCATCTGTTCGGCATACGGTTGCGCATGCCTATGATCCAACACCATCCTGTCGAAGGTCCGATCCTGATCGGACATCCCAACCAACGTTCGATCGCCATCGGGAGCGGTGTAGCCGTCCTGCCAGGCGTAGCAGGGGAGACGCCCTCACCAACGCTGGTTTCACGCACTTTCAGCACGTCCCGTCAGACAACGCATTACATCGAATGCGGGCCGGCCGATGGACCGCTGATGATCTTCCTCCACGGCTGGCCGAGCATAGGTTTGATGTGGCGCGCCCAGATGAACGCCTTCGCCGCCGACGGGTGGCGCTGCATCGCTCCTGATCTTCGCGGCTTTGGCAGCTCTTTCGCACCTGCAGCTAACGATGCCTACACCATCGAGGAAATCGTGGCGGACATGGCGGAGCTCCATAACCACCTTGGCCGCGAGGCTGCAATCTGGATTGGCCACGACTGGGGCAGCATCGTAGCCGGTGCGTTGGCCGCGCATGAGCCGAAGCGCTGCCGTGGCGTCGTACTGATCTCGTGGGCGTATTTTCCCGACGGGAACGCCCTGCCCATGCTCGTCCCGCTGGTCGATCGAACGATTTACCCCGCCGACCAATATCCGGACGGCCAATGGGACTACTACCGCTACTACACGACGCATTTCGAGTCGGCGGTGGCTGACCTCGACGCGGACGCGGAAGCATCGTTGGCATCGATCTTTCGATCGGGCAGCCCTGCCGCCGTCGGCAAGGTTTCGCCATCCGCGAAAGTCACGCGCAACGGTGGGCGCTTCGGCGCCGCACACCGAGCCCCGCCTACTCGGCCTGACCCGGCATTGTGGCCGCCGGTGGACTTCGAAGAGTTAGTGCGCACGTTCAAGCTTCGCGGCTTCCGCCCTACCTGCGCATTGTATCTGAACGGTGACGCCAACACTGCCTACGCTCGCGAGGCGCCCAATGGGGGCCGACTGTCGCAGCCGGTGCTGTTCGTCAACGGCGACTTCGATCAGATCTGCAGCATCAACGGAAATCGTCAGGGCGACCCGATGCGTGCAGCCTGTCGAGACCTTACCGTGGCGAGTCTGTCCTGCGGGCATTGGCTGCCGTTGGAGCGCAAGGAAGAACTCATCCAGGTCATCCGACGCTGGCTCCAGAGCAAAAAACTTTGATAGCAGTAACTCAGCGATTGCGCTGTTGGCCTGCTAGCGGTCGCCTCGGCGACCGCTTACTACATTCAGCCGCCACTCGTTGAAGTGGAAAGGCACTTTCCACCTCCAGTTGCTTCGCTGATTACGCTTTTGGCCGGGCCGAAAGATTCTTCGGAATAGAAGGGCATTCAAGGCTTTAGCCGGTCCGTAAGCTCGAACAGGCGGCCGAGATTGGGCATCGGCCGGTCATATCCGGCAAGCCGCAACATGTGCCAGGCGAGTGCATGATTACTTGAGGTTACCGGCTTGCCGAGCTTGGTTTCGACCTGCGCCACGATGCGGGCGACGCGCAGGCTGGTGCAAGATACGAAGACCGCATCGCATTCATCCGAACGTCCAAGATCAAGAATGGCGCGTTCGATCGAAGCCGAAGTGATGCGCGCGACACGATTGTCGTCCGGCTCATGGAAGGAGCCCATGACCGGGATATCCATTCCCCGCGCCATCAGCGAGAGCCGCAGGGAGTGGTTGATTTCCGGCATATAGGGCGTGAGCAGCGCGATGCGTCGGGCGCCAAGCGCTTCCATCGCGGCGCGAGCCGCGGTGACTGGATTGGTCACCTTCACGCCTGGCAGAACCTCGTGCACGCGCTCCGTGATGCGCTCCTCGCCGATGACGAGCGAGCCGGACGTGCAGGCAAAGCCGATCACATCGAATTCCACATCCGGCAGCAGGCCAACCGTCCCGGGAATCTCGTCCGACATCTTCATCAGATTGGCCGGCGTGATCTCGACGTCGCTGTAGAGCCGCGCTTCATAGAGCGCCACGTCCGATGACGGCAGTGCGAAGCGGAATTCATCCTCGATCGTCTGATCGGTCCTGAGAACCAGCAGACCGAGATTGGCAAGCGTACCGATGCCTTCGTCGATCTCGAAAGGCAACCCTTCCTTGTTGACGGCCAGGGGGGCTGCGGACGATGGCGAATGGATGGTCATTGGATATGTCTCCGGAAAATGGGAAAATGAAATTCAGTGTTTGTCGCCGCCGAGATAGAGCGAGCGCATTGCCGGATCAGCAAGGAGGTCGCTGGCAGCGCCCTCGATCGCGACGCTGCCGAGCGACAGGACATAGGCGGTGTCGGAGACGTGCAGCGCTTCGAAGGCATTCTGTTCCACCATCAGGATAGAGGGACCATCCCGGCGCCTGATATCGGCGATCGCCTCGAAGACGTCGTGCATCATGCGCGGCGAAAGCCCGGCCGAGGGTTCGTCCAGAAGAAGAATGGATGGTTCGAAGATCAGCGCCCGGGCAAGGGACAGCAATTGCCGCTCGCCGCCGGACAGGGCAGATGCCCGCCTGTTCTTCTTGGCAGCCAGGCTCGGATACTGGTCGAGAAGCGCATCGAAACGGCGCTCCCTGTCCCTTCTCTCCATCAGGCGACCGCCGAGCAATATATTTTCCGCGACCGTCATCGTCGCGAAGACATTGTCCGTCTGGGGCACGAAGCCGACCCTGTGATGCCGAACCTTGCGATAGGTCTCGACATCGGTGACAATCTCGCCCGACATGCGGATGTCGCCCGCCCGCGGGCGGACAAATCCAGCGATGCATTTCAACAAGGTGGACTTGCCGCACCCATTCGGGCCGAGAATGGTGACGATCCTGCCCGGCTCGGCCTTGAGCGAAATGCCGTTCAATATATCCGGCCCGTCGCCGTAACCGGCCCTGACCTCGCTAACTTCGATCATGCCATCGCCCTCTTCTGTCTGGCATTGCCAAGGTAGGCTTCCACGACCTGCTCGTTGGATGTGAGCTGAGACGGCAGGCAGTCCGCAATCACCGCGCCGCGATCCATCACGACGCAGCGGGTGCATAGTTCGCGGATGAAATGCATGTCGTGCTCGATGATCAAAAGCGTGATGCCGGAGGCCCGGATGCGCTGCAGAAGCCCGATCATGTGATGGCGCAGATTGGGATGCACACCGGCTGTCGGTTCGTCGAGGCAGATCATCCGGGGCGATGCCCGCAGGACGAGTGCGATTGACAGCAGCTTCTTCTGCCCGCCGGACAGCGAGGCAGCCGGCAGATGGCGGACATGTGACAGCGCCAGATCGTCCAGCAGACCGTCGATTTCCGCCTTCTCGTCGGTTTCTCGCCGGAACAGGCTGCGGAAGCCCGCCTTGCGCGCCGATGCTGCGTAGAGCAGTTCGGCAACGGTCATCCTGCGGGGCATGGAGGGGAGCTGAAAGGTGCGGACCAGCCCTCTGCGGGCAATCCGATCCATGCCCAGGCCGGTAATGTCTTCGCGGCAGAATATCACACGTCCTGCATCGGCGGGAAACACCCCCGAAATGAGGTTGAGCAGCGTGGATTTTCCGCATCCGTTCGGGCCGAGCAGGCCGATGACCTCGCCGGGCCGGATGCTGAAGCCGACATTGGCGAGGATCTGATTGGCGCCAAAGGACTTGGCGATGCCTTCAAGAGTGAGGACCGGCTCAGACATAACGGCCCCCTCCCACACGTTCAGGCACGATGCCCGATTGGCGCCAGAGAATGAAGATGATCAATCCGCCACCGGTCAGAAACAGCCGGCCGGCAGCCACATATTCCGTCGGCAGACCGATCCAGTCCTTGACGAAGGGAATGAAGGCGAAGGCGAACTGCAGCAGAAATGCGCCGACGATGGCACCAATATTGTTGCCGAGACCGCCGACCACGATCATCGCCCAGATCAGAAAGGTCTCCGAACTGTCGATCTGCTCCGGACCGGCGAAACTGATATAATGTGCGAACAGAAAGCCTGATATCGCGGCAAGCACGCTCGATACGGCCATCAGCTGGCGTTTGAGCGTGATCGTATTGTAGCCGAGCGACGCGGCGAGTTGTGGCTCTTCGCGCATGATCTTGATCGACAGGCCATAACGCCCGCCAATGAGATGACGGCAGAGCAGAGCGGCCGCAAGGACAAGCGCAAGAACCGTAAAGAGAATGGCGATCTGACGTGTCTGGCTGTCGAGATCGAAATAGAACGGCCGAATGCCGCCAATGCCCTGTGCGCCGCCAGTCAGCCAATCCTCATTCGTCGCGATGATCCGGATCACTTCGGCCAGCGCCAGCGTGACGATGCCCCAATAATCCGCCTGGAGGTTTCGGCCAACGCTGGCGAAAGCCCAGCCCAGCAGAGCGGCTGCGACGATGGCAAACGCAAATCCGGAGATGGCGCTTAAATCGAATTGGAAGGCGATGGCTGCGCCATAGAGGCCGCAGGCAAAGAGGCCGATCTGGCCGAAATTCATCAGGCCGCCGAAGCCTGCCTGAAGGTTGAGGCTCAGTGCGAGCAGCGCATAGAGGCCGGACATGATGGTGACATGAACGATGAAATCAGACACGCTTGACCTCGCTGACGAAAAGGCCGCGCGGGCGCCACAGAAGGGCCGCAACAAGCAGGAGGAAGGAAATGGCGCTGGCATAGGCAACCGGCAGGAAGGCGACGACCTGCCCGAGCAGCGGACCGAAATTGACGGCGGTCACCGCCGTCTCCGCAAATGAAATCAGTAATGCACCGGCGATGGCGCCGAACGGGTTGCCAAGGCCACCCAGAATGGCGGAAGCGAAAACCGGCAACAGGAGATCCATACCCATCTGGATGTCGACTTCCCCCTTGAGCGCGATGGCGACGCCGCCAAGCGCGGCCATGACGCCGCTGATCAGGACGATGATCGTCTTCATCCGGGCCGTGTTGATACCGGTGGCATCGGCCAGCACTTCGTTGGTTGAGGTCGCGCGCATGCAACGTCCGAGATCGGTGCGAAAATAGAGGAGCGCGAACATGCCGATCGCGGCGGCAACGATGGCAAAGCTGAGAAGCTGCGGCTCGGTGATACGCGCATCGAGGATCCGGACCGGACGCGAAAGCGGCATCGCAAAGCGGCTTGGGCTGGGTCCGACCGTGACGAGAAACCCGGCCGAGAAGATCATACTGACAGCGAGCGATCCGATCATCGCTGTCGAGGAGCCGATCTTCAGCATGCGATTGAACAGGAATTCGTTGAGGATGACGGCAAGCAGGCCCGTCAGCAGAACAGCAAAGGCGATCGCGATGACGACCGGCATGCCCGTCTTCTGCAATACGATCGCCAGCACGCCACCGGTGGCGGCATATTGGACCAGTGCGATGTTGGGAAACTTCATCAGCGAGTAGACGGCACTCATGCCGATCGCCACGAGCATGAGATCGCAGGCACGCATGAGCACGTCGACAAGAAATTGAAACATGATTTCGCCCAGTTCAAACGGAAAGAAGTCCAAGCGCCGGCGGAACCGGGGCCGAGGCCCTGTCGCCGGCGTCCTCTCGCTTACTGGGTGGCAACGGCCTTGCCGCTTTCGACCTTCAGGCGAAGATAGGGCTGGGCACTGCGCTGGCCATCGGCATCGAGAACGATCGGCCCCGTGACACCCTCGTAGCTCTTGCCGATGTCGGCGATCGCCGTTTCGATCTTCTTCGGGTCGAGCGAGTTGGCCTTGTTGATGGCGGCTGCGACCAGCATGACGCCGTCATAGGCAAAGCCATTGAAGGTCGAGGTGAAGCCACCCTTGAACTTGGCCTCATAGGCCTTCTGATAGTCGGCGCCATTGCCGCCGATATAATTCAGGTCCATGCCGATCTGACCCTCGACATATTGCGCATCGCTGTCGGCAGTGCACATGGTCAGATAAAGTCCGTACCACTTCTTGTCATTGAGACCGAGCTCGAAACTCTCCCGGTTGATGGTGGCCGATTCCTTGCCATAGGCCGTATAGACATAGAGATCCGGTTCGCCGGCGGCGAGCTGCTGCAGCTCCCGGCGGTAGGTGGTCTGCCCCTCCGTATAGAGGATCGCGGAGGTAATAACACCGCCGAGCGACTTGAACTTGGCGGCAAAGGCATTGGTGATACCCTGGCCATAGGCATTGTTCGGGGCGATGACCGCGACCTTCTTGGCGCCGTCGGCAAAAACGTCCTGCGCGGCGAAGGCGCCGGAGACATCATCAAGGCCGATGACACTGAAAGCGCCCTTGCCCAGGGTGCGGATCTGGGTGCTGGAGCTGCCGATATTGATGTGCACGCGATCCTGCTGCAGCAGATACTGGGCAATCGGAATGGTAATGCCGGACGAGAACTCTCCGAGGACGACCGGCACCTTGTCGACGGTGACGAGCTTCTTGGCCGCGTCCAGTGCAGTGGCCGTGCGGCCGCCGGAATCCTCCGTGACGATTTTGAGCGGATGACCCAAGACACCGCCATCGGCATTGATCTTCTCCAGCGCCAGTTCCATGCCTCGCCGCTGGTCTTCTCCCTGCGTCGCGCTTGAGCCGGAAAGCGGAAGGATCGCGCCGATAACCGCTTCCTGCGCATAGGCTGCTGCGGACAGACCCAGAACGAAAATGCCACTCAATAAAATGCTCTTCATGGCGTACCCCTTTTTGTAAGAATTTATTGTCGACAATAGAAACGACAATAAATTTGTTCGTCAAGTGCGGCGCAACATTTTTTTGCAACGCACTCATTTCCAGGCGCCATTTCGCTAACCAAATGCGGGGGTTTTGTGCGAGATAAACGTTGTTGACAGCGAGTTATTGGCACGCATAATTGTCGACAATCAATTCGACAAAGGAAATTTTGATGCATGCTCTGATCCTCGGCGGCGGTGTCGTCGGCATTACCACGGCCTACCAATTGCTCCAGGACGGATATGAGGTGACTGTCTTGGAGCAGGAAAAGGAAGTGGCCGAGAGCACGAGCTGGGGAAATGCCGGCATGATCGCGCCTGGCCATTCCTTCGTCTGGTCGTCACCGGCAGCACCGAAGATCCTCTTGAAATCGCTCTTTATGAAAAACCAGGCGCTGAGGTTCCGCCTGTCGGCCGATCCGCATCTCTACGGTTGGTCGATGCGCTTCCTGATGGAGTGCACGGCGGAGAAGGCAAGGCTGAATACGCTTCGCAAGCATCGCCTTGCGATCCATTCTCAGTCGGTCTTGCGGGATGTCGTCACCCGTGAAGCAATGATCTATGACCGCACGACGTCCGGAATCATCTATTTTCACCGGAACAAAACGGCCCTCGAAACCGGCATTCGCAACATGCGGCTTCTGGAGAGCGACGGCCAGGAGATCCGTGTCATCGATGCCGACGAAATCGTCCGCCGCGAACCGGCCCTGCTCGACTCACGCCAACTGATCGCCGGCGGAATACTCTGCCCGACGGACGAGACTGGCAATTCGTCGAAATTCACGAAGGCGCTGGCGGAGATCGTTCGCAGCCGCGGCGGGCGTATCCTGACCGATACGCGAATCCTGAAGCTCGAGCGCAGTGGCAACAGGATTAGCCGGGTGCTCACCAGCAAGGGCGAGTTTACCGCGGACAATTATGTGCTCAGCCTCGGCAGCGAAAGCCCCCTGCTTGCCCGCAAGATCGGGCTGTCACTGCCGATCTACCCGATCAAAGGCTATTCGCTGACCATTCCGATCACCGATCCGGAGCTGGCGCCAAAGGTGCCTGTCCTCGACGAACACAATCTGGTCGCGATAACGCCGATGGGCGATGCGATCCGCGTGACCGCGACGGCGGAGTTCGCCGGCTACGACCGGTCGCATAAGCCCTCCGACTTCGCCTTCATGATGGACGTGACCCGCTCGCTGTTTCCCAAGGGTATCGCCTATGATCAGGCCCATATGTGGGCGGGCCTCAGGCCCATGACGCCCGACAACCTGCCCGTCCTCGGGCGACGGGACATCGACAATCTATGGCTCAATACCGGCCACGGCCATATCGGCTGGACGATGTCGCATGGCTCTGCGCGGATCATCGCCGACCTGATGTCAGGACGAAGCTCTCCGGTCACTCTCGACACCATTCCCCGCGTCGCCGCCTGAAAAGAAAGCGGCAGCAATTCCAACCTACCAAAGGAGACAGCATGAACCAGATCACCAGATTTGGCATCGGCCCACGCATGTCACAGGCCGTCGCCTATGGAAACCTAGTCTTTCTCGCCGGCCAGGTCGCCTTGCGCGCTCCCGGCGCGTCCGTCACCGACCAGACGGCCGACATTCTCGCCAAGACCGACGAGCTTCTGGCTGAAGCGGGATCGGACAAGAGCAAGCTCATTTCCGCATCGATCTGGCTGACGGACATTGCGACATTCAACGAGATGAACGCGGTCTGGGATGCCTGGATCGCTCCCGGCAACACGCCGGCACGCGCCTGCGTCGAATCCAGGCTCGCCGCTCCGCAATTTGCCGTCGAAATTGCCGTTATCGCCGGCATCTGACACCGCTCGGGACGGTCATCCGGGCATGGCCGCACCGGTTTCAATTGACAGGTTGCATGGCATGAGCGCAATGGTCTGGCCGTCATACCATCACAACCTCAAGGATCAAGACGTGTTGGCACCGAAACCCGCGAAGACCGGACCTCGTGTCTATGAGGAAATCCGCCGCATGGCGATGGAATACCGGTTCAAGCCGAACGAACGGATCAACGAACTGGAACTGGCGGCCAAGATGCAGGTGAGCCGCAGCCCCATCCGCGAGGCGCTGCAGCGCCTCGTCACCGAAGGGCTGATCACCTTTCAGGTCAATCGTGGTTTCTTCTGCCGGGGTTTTGACGTCGAGGAAATCCTGAACCTGACCGATGTCCGTATCCTGCTGGAAGAACGAGCCGTGTTGCTGGCGTCGCAAAAGGCCTCGGAACAGGAACTTCGGACACTGGTTGACTGGTGGCAGAAGACCTCCGCCATGGCGGATTCCCTGTCCAGCCTGGACCTGACGGCCAAGGACGAAGAATTCCACATGCGTATCGCCCAGCTTTCCGGCAATCCCGAGCTGGCCAAGATGATCGAGGGGATCAATACCCGTATTCATTTCGTCCGGCAGATCGAGGTTGAAAAGCACCGGCGTCTCTCGACTACCTATACCGAACATAAAAGCATTGCCGATGCGATGCTGAAGCGAGACGGGCAGACAGCGTCGCGGATCATGGGCGACCATATCCGGATCAGCGCCACCGATGCCATGGACACGATGAAGGAAGGCCTCGCGCGCATCTTCATGCGGGAAGGCTGATCATGGCCGCCATTGACCAGGAACGACCTCACGGCGCCTCGTGGAGCGGGATCGGCAATCTGCTGATCGTCTACATCGTCTGGGGAAGCACCTATTTTGCGGTGAAGATCACCGTCACCGGGCCGCCCGCCATCGCGCCGCTGCAACTGCAGACCTGGCGAATTTGGGCGGCAGCTCTGTTACTGATTGCCATTGGCCTTGCCCGCACGAGGCGCCTGCCACGGCTTTCGACGCGACAGCTGGCAATCTGCGCTGCCTCCGGCATATCCATGTGGGTGGCAGGCAACGGGCTAGCCACACTCGCCTCGCGCCATGCTGCTTCCGGCTTCGTTGTCATGGCAATGGGCGTGATCCCGATATGGACGACGCTGATCTCCAGCATCATCGAACGCACGCGGCCCTCGCGCAGCACCGTCGCCGGGCTCGCAATCGGACTCTTAGGCCTGCTTCTCGTCGTTGGCCCACCTGTATTCCTGGCCAACTCTCCATCCGTCGAGGCCGGATACTCCGTCTGGCTGGCATTCGTGCTTTGCGCTGCAGGCTTCACATGGTCGCTCGGCAGCCTGATCCAGAAACCGCTGTTCACGGCGATCTCGCCGATCTGGGCCGCGGGGCTCCAGACACTCGCTGCGGCGATCGTTCTGACCGGCATCTGCTCGGCGAATGGCATAGCACTCATGCCGCCGCTAGATCTCTCCCCCTCCCAGGTCGCAGCGTTTCTTTATCTGGTTATATGCGGCTCCGTCATCAGCCTCCTCGCTTATATCGCGGTGATGAGAATCTATTCGCCGGCCATTGCCTCAACCTTTGCCTACGTCAATCCACTCGTCGGCGTCATGCTTGGATGGGCTGTGCTCGGCGAAAAGCCAACGCCGATTTCCCTGGTTGGAATTGCAGTGATCCTGACCGGCGTCGCGGTGATCATGATTACCCCCCGGCGTGATTGACCTAAGGCTGTGACAAGGTCTCACCTTTGCTTTCGCGGATCCATGATGATGCGAGCAGTTCAAGTCACGCGCGAGAGCGCTTCAACGAGCTGTAGAGATAACTCTTAATGTTTGAACAACGACCCTTCCAATCCAGACCACCAGCCGCTGAAATCCACGAGATTTATCTTTCGCGGTTACGATTACCTGCGGCCAAAATGAAATTCCAACTGAGGACGCATTGCCGCCGGGTTATTGCAGCCGCGACACGACGGCAAAGAGGCCTAACCCGTCATCCTATTCATGGAGCGATGGCTGGAGACCCGCCAGCGCCTGATCGACCGCCGCCATCACATCTGCCGGCAGCGGTCCCTTGGCCAAGGCTCCGGCGTTTTCCTCGACTTGGGCAACCGTGCGGAAGCCGGGAATTGGCAGCGTGCGCGGCGAACGCGCCCATAACCAGGCAAGCGCGCCCTGTGTGAGCGTGCGGCCACCCTCAGTCAGCAGATTGCTGACCGCCTCCAGGCGCGCGGCAAATTCGGGAGCAATCCTGCCGTCCTTGAAGTAGACCATCCAGTCGAGGCTCGCACCACGCACATCTTTTTCGCCGACAGCCTTGTCAGGTGTGAACTTGCCGCTGAGCAGCCCCATGGCGAGCGGACCGCGATCGATGGAAATCAGACCATTACGCTCGATGACATCGATCATCGCCGGAACCGGCTCGAAGACGTTCATCATATGCTGAACCGAAACGAACCCTGCGCGATGCGCGTGACGTGCGGCGCGGTCCGGATAGTCCGTACTCCAGCCGAAAGCATCGATCTTGCCTTCGGCCTTGAGCGCTTCGAGTGTCTCAAATACCTCGTCAGAAGCTTCGAGCGGAAAATCGTTAAGATGGAACTGCAGCAGATCCAGACGATCGCGGCGCAGGCGGCGCAATGACGTCTCAGCGGACTGCCGGATAAAGGCAGGATCGGAAAAGGCGCCCGTGGCTTGCTTTGTCTTCTCGTCCGTCGCGAAGCCGAATTTGGTGGCGATGGTGATATCGTCGCGATTGCCTATCGCCCTGCCGACCACCTCCTCGGAATGCCCAGCCCCGTAATTCGAGGCGGTGTCGAAGAAGCGAATGCCAAGATCCACCGCCCGGTCGATAGCACGGACCGATTCATCATCATCGACATCACCCCAGCCGAGCGGCACATCGCCAGCGTAAAACGGTCCGCCGATTGCCCAACATCCCATGCCCAGGCGTGGAATTTCCCGGTCATTCCAGAGCGTCATTGTGGTCGCGCTATCGGGTTTGGTCAGCATGTCGTCCTCCACGGTCATCTATCGTTGCAGGCAGACATAGGAAGAGATGCCTGAGCGATAAACAGCCAAATCTGCAAGGTATTTTTCATTGATGAAAAACGGCTGGCTGCTGCGCCACACAAACGCAGGAAGCTCTGCATGGTCATAGAACGCACTCTGACGCAAATAGGGCTGCCGCCCTCGCACGGTTGTCTTCATCGTGCGTCGAGAACGCCGACCCGGCCAGCGCTAGCAGAAGACATGCGCGGCATCGGGATCGAACTCCAGATGCACATTATCGCCGCGGCTGAGACCCGAGATGGCTTCGTGGCCGAAGGGCAGGCGCACGGACAGGGTTTCGCCGGCGGCAATCCGCGTGGTCACATGCACGTTGTTGCCGAGGAAGGTGATATCGTTGACCGTCGCGCTGAGGCCCTTGCTCACACCCGCCTTGCGCCCGAGCCGGATGCGTTCCGGCCGCAACATCAATGCCGCTTTGCTCCCCGATGTCGGTCGGCCGTGAACCGGGATGCTGTCGAAGATGATCTTGTCGCCGAGTGAGATCGTCGCCTGGCCATTGTCCGATGAAAGCAGATGACAGGAGATGAAGTCGCTGTCGCCGATGAATTCGGCGACAAAGCGCGTGCGTGGATTGGCATAGAGTTCCGGGCCGGTTCCTATCTGGTCGATAATGCCTTTGGAGAAGACGGCGATACGATCGGACAACCGCAGGGCCTCTTCCTGATCGTGGGTCACATAGAGGATCGTTACCTCGGTCTGCTCGTGGATCCTTTTGATCTCGTGCTGGATCTCTTCGCGCAATTTTTTGTCGAGAGCCGACAACGGCTCGTCCATCAAAAGCACCGGCGGATCATAAGCGAGTGCCCTTGCAAGAGCGACACGCTGCTGCTGGCCGCCGGACATCTGCGCGGGCTTGCGATCCTCGAAGCCTTCGAGCCGGACAAGGCGAAGCATTTCCCTGACCCGGCTGTCGACCTCTGCCTTGGATTTGCGGCGCACCTTCAACGGAAAAGCGATATTCTCTCCGACAGTCAAATGCGGAAATAGCGTATAGCGCTGGAACACCATGCCGATATTGCGCTTGTGCGATGGCGTCGACAGCAGCGTCTCGCCGTTCAGCAGGATATCGCCCTCGGTTGGGTTCTCGAAACCGGCGAGGATATAAAGCGTCGTGCTCTTGCCCGAGCCGGAGGGGCCGAGAAAGGTTAGGAACTCGCCGCGCTTGACCTCGAGATTGACGTCGTGGACTGCGACGACGGGACCATATTCCTTGCGGATACCTTTGATCTTCAGGAAGGATTCGCTCATTTTTTTAGAACCTTGCGCACGGTCGCGGCCAGCGTCATCAACATGACCGTCAATAGGATGAGAAGAGTGGAGGCGGCAGCAACCACTGGCGTCAGGTCCTGCCGGAGCGTAGCCCAGACTTTGACGGGCAGCGTCTGCAGCGTCGGGCTCGCCATGAAGATCGCAACGACCACCTCGTCCCAGGACGTCAGGAACGAGAACACGGCCGCGGAGAACAATCCATGGCTGATGGCGGGCAGCGTGACCCTGATTTTCGCCTCCAGCGGAGACGCGCCGCAAAGCACGGCGGCATCCTCGATCGACTTGTCGAAGCCCTCGAGCGCGCCAGTGATCGAGAGGATGGAAAAGGGGAGCGCCAGGACAAGATGGGACAACACGAAGCCGACCAAGGTGCCGCCCAGCCCAATTCGCAGGAAGAAGGCGTAGAGAGCGACGGCGAAGACGACGACGGGAAGGATCATCGGCGTCAGGAACAGTGCCTTCAGCGCATCGCGAAACATGAACTTCCCGCGCACCAGGCCAAAGGAGGTCACAAGACCGAGCAGCACCGAAAGCACCGTGACGATCGCCGCGATCTTGAAGCTCGTCCAGGCCGAAGCCAGCCATTGCGGATCGGACAGCAGCTCCGCGTACCAGCGCCAGGTCCAGCCCGGCGGCGGAAAGATCAGCCATTGCGACGAGCCGAACGACAAGGCGGCGATGAACAGGATCGGCAGCAGAAGAAAAGCCGCGGTCAGGACGGTGATGGCAAGCAGCACATATCTCCACCAGCCGAGACGATCGAAATTCAGCAGCATCTCAGCGCCCTCCCGTGTTCTGAACGCCGAAGAGCCGCAGCTGGACGGCATAGAGCGTCAAAGTGACGACGAGCAGGACGAAGGCCGCAGCACCGCCCATGCCCCAATTGACGAGGGATTGCACGAATTGGGCGATGAGTTCGGCGAGCATCATGTTCGCAGTGCCGCCCAAAAGCGAGGGCGTCACGTAGTAGCCGAGCGACATGACGAACACCATCAAGGCTCCCGCCATCATGCCGGGAGCGGCAAGCGGTATCAGAATGCGAGTGAGGCACTGCAGACGGCTGGCGCCACAGAGTGCTGCCGCCTGCAGCACGGCCGGATCAATCTTCTTGATGACGCCGTGGAGCGGCAGTATGATGAAGGGCAGCATGATATAGGTCATGCCGATCATCACGCCGGTCAGGTTGTTGACGAGGGCAAGCGGCTTATCGATCAGGCCCATGCCAATGAGCACCTTGTTGATTAATCCCGTGCGTTGCAAAAGCACCATCCAGGCATAGGTGCGCGCTAGCAGATTGGTCCACATCGACAGCAGCAGGATCGCAAAGACGACCGAAGACCAGCGCGCAGGCATGATCGCCAGCGTCCACGCGACGGGAAAACCGATCAGCAGCGACAGGACGGTCACGACACCAGACACGATGAAGGTATTGCCGAAGATCTTCAGATAGGTCTCTGAGCCCAGCAATTCCGCGTAATTGCCAAAGCCGAATGCCGGCTCCATCACGCTGCGCAAAAGCAGCGCGATGACCGGAAAGATGAAAAAGATCGCGACGAAAGCGAGAGCCGGCGCCACCTGGGCAAATCCGGTAGGCCTTGCCGCCTTGCGCGCCGGTGCGGCCTCGTCCGCAACGTCTATGTATGTCGACATGGCAATCCTTTCCCCACCACGGGCGCCGACGGGCAGCGATCGCTACTCCCGGGCCTGGACCTCGCATTGCCCCACCGCGGAGATTTTTCCGCGGTGGTCTGGTCATCTCCGCCGCTTACTGCGCCTGCCAGGCGTACCACTTCTTGCCGATGGCATCTCGGTTCGCGGCCCAATAATTCATGTCGGCATTGACCTGGTTGGCGGTCTGCTGGTCCGGCAAGGTCTTGGCTATCTCAGGGTCCATAAGTTTCGCCGAGCCGAGGTTGGTCGGCGCGTATCCGGTAGCCTTGGCCAGATCGGCCTGCGACTGTGCCGAGGTCGCGAGCGCGATGAACTTCATCGCCGTTTCGAGGTTCGGCGCACCCTTCGGGATGACAAGGGAATCCGCAGCCGTGATGTTCTGGCTCCAGGAGGTCTCCGTCTTGACGCCGCTGTTGGCAAGCGCGGTCATACGGCCATTCCAGAGACTGCCGAAAGGCGCCTCGGCCGACGCCAGCAGCTGCTGCGATTGCGCGCCGCTCGACCACCAGACAATATCGGATTTGATCGTATCGAGCTTCTTGAAGGCACGATCGAGATCGAGCGGATAAAGCTTGTCGGCGGGAACGCCATCGGCCAAGAGCGCCGCTTCGATGACGCCCGGCGCGGACCATTTGTAGAAGGTCCGCTTGCCGGGGAATTTCTTCGTGTCGAAGAGATCGGCCCAGGTCTTCGGGCAGGCGCTGACCGCATCGGCGTTGCAGCCGATGACAAAGGAATAATAGAAGCTACCGACGGAGTAGTCGCTGACGAAACGCGGATCGAGCTTGGACTTGTCGATGACGGAGAAGTCCAGCTTTTCGAGCAGACCCGCCTTGCCGGCTTGCGCGGCATAATCACCCTCGACGTCGACGACGTCCCAGCTCACCTGGCCGGCTTCGACCATCGCTTTCAGCTTGCCGTAATCCGTTGGACCGTCCTGCATGACGCCGATACCGGTCTTCTCAGTAAACTGGTTGGCCCAGGCGACCTTCTGCGCATCCTGCGTCGTTCCTCCCCAACTCGTGAAGACCATGGTGTCGGCCTTGGCGGGCATGGATGCGGCCATCATTGCGGCAAAGGCCGCGAGTGCAATTCTTGCTTTCATGTTCCCTTCTCCTTGTTTTTCAGTTTTTAGAAGCATGCCTTACGCACCCGCCCGTTCATCCCAAAGGGGAGAAACCGGCGGGCTTCATAATCTTGTTTTCCGCTTGTTCGATCAGGTCGCGGATCTTCGGCAGGAAGGCCTGCCAATTGGGGTCGGCGGCCAGCCGCCCGCGCCGCGCCTCGCGATCATCGAGGCTTGAATAGGCCCAGATGTGAACGATCTCGTTGATGACACCGATTTCCGAGTAGAAGTAGCCGACAAGATTGCCGAGATGCGCCTTCTGGATCGCAATCCCCTCCTCTTCCACGACCTGCAGATATTGCGGGATGGTGCCGTTCTTCAGCCGGTAGGTGCGGATTTCGTAAAACATCGGCCTCACCTCATGACAAAGGGATCGGGGATCGGATCATCTGATGTGCGCAGCCAGATCGTCTTGGTGCGGGTATAGTCGAGCGCCGCCGCAAGCCCGCCTTCCCTGCCATGGCCGGAAAGGCCAAAGCCACCGAAGGGCGCGATCGGCGATACCGCGCGATAGGTGTTGACCCAGACGACGCCGGCGCGGATGCCCTTCATCAGGCGATGGGCGCGCGTCAGATTCTGGGTGAAGACGCCGGATGCCAGGCCGTAGCGGGTGTCGTTTGCAAGCCTCAACGCTTCTGCCTCGCTCTCGAACGAGACAACCGACAGAACCGGTCCAAAAAATTCTTCGGCCAATGACGGCGAGTTGACACCATCGCAATCGAGGATCGTCGGCGGGAAGTAATAACCCACGCCGTCCGGCTTTTGGCCGCCGGTGACCAGCCGAGCGCCGCTCGCAATGGATTTCTCGACGAGAGTGGCCACATGATCCTGCTGGCGCTTCGTGGCGAGCGGGCCGACCTCCGTTGCCATGTCGAGCGGCGAACCGATGCGGATCGCCTCGGCCTTGCGCTTGAGGATCGACAGAAAGGCGTCCTTGACGCTGGCCTCGACGATCAGCCGCGAGCCGGCAACGCAGCTTTGACCGGTCGCCGCGAAAATGCCGGCGACTTGCGCATTCGCGGCGCTCTCGAGATGGGCATCGGCAAAGACGATGAAGGGCGATTTGCCGCCCAGTTCCAGCGAGGTCGAAGCAAGGTTCTCGGCCGAATTGCGGATGACATGGCGTGCCGTCTCCGGTCCGCCGGTAAAGGCGATATGCGCGACCTTGGGGTGCCGCCCGAGTGCCGCGCCGCAAGAAGGGCCAAAACCGGTGATGATGTTGACGACGCCGGCCGGAAAGCCCGCTTCGTGGACCAGGCGCGCGAATTCGAGCAAGGGCGCTGGCCCATCTTCGGACGCCTTGACGACCATGGTGCAGCCGGCGGCGAGCGCCGGGCCGATCTTCACCGCCGACAGGAAGAGCTGGCTGTTCCAGGGCACGACCATGGCAACGACGCCGACCGGCTCGCGGCGCAGCCAGACATCCATGTCCGGCTTGTCGATCGGCAGATAGGAGCCCTCGATCTTGTCGGCGATGCCGGCATAGTAGCGATAGTAATCGGCGACATAGGCTATCTGCGCCGAGGTCTCACGGATGATCTTGCCGGTGTCGCGCGTTTCCAGTTCGGCAAGTTTCCGCGCATTGGCCGCGACGAGGTCTGCAAGCCTGTAGAGAAGCTTGCCACGCTGCGTCGCCGTCATCTTCGCCCAGGGGCCTTCGTAAAGTGCCTTCTCGGCGGCATTGACCGCCCCGTCGACATCAACCTCGCGCGCCTCTGGCATCTCGGCCCAGACGTCGCCAGTCGCGGGATCGATGCTCTGGAAGCGGGCTTCTCCATCCGAAAACTCACCGTCGATATAGTGCTGGAAGCGCTGCACGTCGTTTACTCCTGAAATGCCGGCATGACTTCGGCGATGAAGCGTTCGAGCGAGGCTTTCTTGCGCTCGAACGACATGCCTGTGTCGATCCAGAAGGAATATTCGTCGTAGCCCATCGCCTGATAGGCCTTCAGTCGGGCAATCACGGTTTGGGCATCGCCGACGACATTGTTGCTGCGCATGACCGCATCCGACAGCATGGCATTGGCGCGAATATCTTCTTCGGAAATACGCTCGATCAGGCCCTGATGGACCGGCTTCTCGTTTTTGAACCAAGCGAAGAAGTAGTTATAGTAGACGCTGAGCTCGTGAGCGGCCCGCGCGATGTCGTCCTCGGACGAGCCGACATAGGTATGGCGCAGGAGCATGATCTTCGGCCGCTCCATATACGGGCTCTTGGCGCAGGCATCGTTGAACCGCCCCATCAGCGCCTCGACTTCATCGTCACCCTGCCAGAGCGGCGTCACCTGGACATTACAGCCATTGGCGACGGCGAATTCATGCGAATTCGGGTCGCGCGCGGCAACCCAGATCGGCGGGTTCGGCTGCTGCAGCGGCTTCGGCGCTGAAGTGGTCGACGGGAATTTGAAGAATTCGCCCTCATGGGCGTAATCCCCCTGCCAGATGCCTTTGACAGCCGGGATCAGCTCGCGCATGCGCTGGCCAGCGCCCCAGGCGTCGAGACCCGGCAACAATCGCTCATATTCGAAGGAATAGGCGCCGCGGGCAATGCCGATATCGAGCCTGCCGTCGCAGATGATGTCGGCCATGGCCGCTTCACCGGCAAGCTTGATCGGATGCCAGAAGGGCGCGATCACCGTTCCCGTGCCAAGCCTTGCCCGTGACGTCCGGCGCGCCAGATCGGCGATCGTCACGAAGGGATTGGGCGCGAT
>Ga0209371_1000685_pt1 | contig 29025 bp, 23 predicted proteins | sample AgamicAtAmrz_FD_187165 | JGI IMG/M metagenome (GOLD analysis project Ga0209371, IMG submission 187165) | Agave microbial communities from Guanajuato, Mexico - At.Am.rz (SPAdes) (version 2) | ecosystem: Host-associated > Plants > Roots > Rhizosphere | place: Guanajato, Mexico | collected 2012-06-07
TTTATGTTCTGCCCTGGAATCACGGGTAGGAGCCGCTTATGAGCCAGAATACGCTGAAAGTAAACGAGTTACATGAGAACGCGGAATTCGATGAGAACGGAGCTGAAATTTTTGACGAGAAAGCACTCGTTGAAAACGAAGCCAGTGATAGCGACGTAGCGGAAGAAGAGTTGCTATCACAGGGTGCGACGCAGCGTGTCTTAGATGCGACGCAGCTCTATCTTGGGGAGATTGGCTATTCTCCGTTGTTAACGGCAGAGGAAGAAGTGTTCTTCGCTCGCCGTGCATTGCGGGGTGATATCCCTTCCCGTCGCCGTATGATTGAAAGTAACTTACGCCTGGTGGTAAAAATCGCCCGTCGTTACAGCAATCGTGGTTTAGCTCTGTTAGACCTGATTGAAGAAGGTAACCTCGGCCTGATTCGTGCCGTTGAGAAATTTGACCCGGAGCGCGGGTTCCGTTTCTCAACCTATGCCACCTGGTGGATTCGTCAGACTATTGAACGGGCGATCATGAATCAAACCCGTACCATTCGTCTGCCGATTCACATTGTGAAAGAACTGAATGTTTATCTGCGTACTGCGCGTGAACTTTCCCACAAGCTCGATCATGAGCCAAGTGCGGAAGAGATTGCTGAGCAACTGGATAAACCGGTTGATGATGTCAGCCGCATGTTGCGTCTTAACGAGCGCATCACCTCAGTCGATACGCCATTAGGCGGAGATTCTGAGAAAGCGCTGCTGGATATTCTGGCCGATGAAAAAGACAACGGCCCGGAAGACACCACGCAGGACGATGACATGAAACAAAGCATCGTCAAATGGCTGTTTGAACTGAACGCTAAGCAGCGTGAAGTGCTGGCACGTCGCTTCGGTCTGTTAGGCTATGAAGCTGCAACGCTTGAGGATGTCGGTCGTGAAATCGGCTTAACCCGTGAGCGTGTACGTCAGATTCAGGTTGAAGGTTTGCGCCGTCTGCGCGAAATCCTGCAGGCGCAGGGTCTCAACATTGAAGCACTCTTTCGCGAATAATCGTAATTAAGCCTGTGGGCTGACTTACTCAAAAAGCGGTGGTGAAAACCACCGCTTTTTTTATGCCTGCGGAAAAGTAGGGCGTGGTGCGGAGGCAGAACGCATGGCAGAACCGCACCGCGTGGGAACACGGCGCGGTGCGGTGTCAGACCAGTGATTTAAGGCGATAAATCCAGTCAAGTGCCTGACGCGGTGTCAGTGTATCCGGATCCAGCGCTTCCAGCGCCTCCACGGCAGGCGACGTCTCCTCAACCAGCAGCGGCAGCTGAGACCCATCTACGGTCGAGGACGCAGCGTGACCGGACACCGTTTCCAGCTCCTTCAGTTTGTTTCGCGCCCGCTTAATCACCTCTTTGGGCACACCAGCCAGCGCGGCCACCGCCAGTCCATAACTCTTACTTGCTGCGCCTTCCTGAACACTGTGCATAAAAGCGATGGTCTCCCCATGCTCAACGGCATCCAGATGGACATTGACCACACCTTCCATTTTTTCCGGCAGGGTGGTCAGCTCGAAGTAGTGCGTGGCAAACAGCGTCATGGCTTTGATGCGATTGGCCAGATTCTCGGCACAAGCCCAGGCCAGCGACAGACCGTCGTAAGTTGAGGTGCCGCGACCAATCTCATCCATCAGCACCAGGCTGTTTTCGGTGGCATTGTGCAGGATATTGGCGGTTTCAGTCATCTCCACCATAAACGTTGAGCGGCCGGAGGCCAGGTCATCAGCGGCCCCGACGCGGGTAAAGATGCGATCCAGCGGGCCAATCAGCGCCTCATCAGCAGGCACGAAACTTCCCATCCAGGCCATCAGTGCAATCAGCGCCGCCTGCCGCATATAGGTACTTTTACCACCCATATTCGGACCGGTAATGATCAGCATTCTGCGCTGAGGCGCCAGTGACAGCGGATTGGCAATAAACGGCTCTTTCAGCACCTGTTCAACCACAGGGTGTCGACCGCCGCTGATTTTAATTCCGGCTTTATCCTGTAAGACCGGTCGGCAATAGTTAAGGGTCCAGGCACGTTCCGCCAGGTTGCTTAACACATCCAGCTCAGCCAGCGCCGCCGCGCTCAGCTGCAGATCTTCAAGATGGGGTAGCAGCTGGTCGAACAGTGCCTCATAGAGACTTTTTTCCAGCGACAGGGCTTTGCCTTTGGAGGTGAGGACTTTGTCTTCATACTCCTTGAGCTCCGGAATGATATAGCGTTCGGCATTTTTCAGCGTCTGACGACGCACATAGTGCATGGGAACCTGATGGCTCTGTCCACGGCTGACCTGGATGTAATAGCCGTGTACGCCATTAAATCCTACCTTCAGGGTATCCAGTCCCAGCTTCTCGCGCTCGCGAATCTCCAGCCTGTCGAGGTAGTCGGTGGCGCCATCGGCCAGCGCGCGCCATTCGTCCAGCTCCGCATTGTAGCCGGGCGCAATGACACCGCCGTCGCGGATTAGCACTGGCGGAGACTCGATAACAGCCTGCTCCAGCAGCTCGCGCAGCGCGGTGAACTCGCCCATTCGGGTACGCAGCTTCTGCAACTGAGGCGCCTGCACATCGGCCAGCAGTCGGTTGAGTTCCGGCAGTTGCTGGAACGCGTGACGCATACGAGCCAGATCGCGCGGACGCGCGGTGCGCAGGGCCAGCCGCGCCAGAATACGTTCCAGATCGCCAACCTGACGCAGCACCGGTTGCAGTGCTTCGCTAAGGTTTTGCAGCTCGGCAATCGACGCCTGACGCTGGGTAATCGTCTCCGCATCACGCAGTGGCATGTGCAGCCAGCGCTTCAGCATCCGGCTTCCCATCGGCGTGACCGTTTTATCCAGCACGGCCGCCAGCGTATTGTCGGTGCCGCCTGCCATGTTCTGGGTGATTTCCAGATTACGGCGGGTGGCGGCATCCATGATAATGCTGTCCTGCTGCCGCTCCATGCTCAGTGAACGGATGTGAGGCAACGTGGTGCGCTGGGTATCTTTGGCATATTGCAGCAGACAGCCAGCCGCGCTCAGTCCCAGATGCGCATTTTCCACGCCAAAGCCGTTGAGATCGCGGGTGCCAAACTGCAGATTGAGCTGCTGACGTGCGGTGTCGATCTCAAACTCCCACAACGGACGGCGACGCAGGCCGCGTCGCTGGTCGATCAGCGACATCGCCTGAAAATCTTCGGGATAGAGAAGCTCGGCGGGATTGGTGCGCTGCAGCTCGGCCGCCATCGTTTCGGCATCGCCAGGTTCGCTCAGGCGAAAACGGCCTGAGCTGATATCGAGCGTGGCGTAGCCAAAACCGCGCGGGCTCTGCACAATCGCTGCCAGCAGATTGTCATGCCGCTCCTGCAGCAGCGCCTCATCACTGATGGTGCCGGGGGTGACGATGCGCACCACTTTGCGCTCTACCGGCCCTTTGCTCAGCGCCGGATCGCCGATCTGTTCGCAGATAGCAACCGATTCACCCAGCTGCACCAGCTTAGCCAGATACCCTTCCACCGCATGATGAGGTACACCGGCCATCGGAATCGGTTCACCCGCAGATGCGCCGCGTTTAGTCAGTGAGATTTCCAGCAGTTGCGAGGCGCGCTTAGCGTCATCATAAAACAGCTCGTAGAAGTCACCCATCCGGTAAAACAGCAGAATGTCAGGATGCTCTGCCTTGAGGCGCAGGTATTGCTGCATCATTGGCGTATGAGAAGGAAAATCCTTTTCGGTTGGCTCTTGCATAAGGTTTTAACTCATCTTTGCTGCGGTAAATTTCTGGCGGTCAACGCCCATGAAACCGAAAGGGATTAGCGTCGGCGCGCAGGATAAACAGATGATAACGAATAGGGCAGGACTTATGCCAGCCTGATGCATCGCCGCGCGCCTCAACCTATAAAGCTGACAGGCATCCTGGCAAACGTGGCGGCGGCTGGCGACAGAAAAGTTGCGGTTTTCAGCGTGCTGATCGATTGCTGCGAGGCGGCTCGCGGTTTACAGGGTTATACAGGTGGAGTCAGGCACAGCACCACATCGGGCCGTGCTGCCGATCAGCGCAGCCCGTTCTGCAGCGCCCAGACGGCGGCTTCGAGCCGGGACTTGAGGTTCATCTTCTTCAGCAGGTATTTGACATGTACCTTGACGGTGCTTTCGCTGATCGCCAGTTTGCGGGCAATCGCCTTGTTCGTCATCCCGTCACTGATCAGCAGCAGGATCTCCCGTTCACGCCGGGTGAGCTGACTGATGTCGCGCGACCGTGCAGGCTGCGCTGCCCGCAGCCGGGAGACCAGCACCGGCGTCAGCGCCTCGCTCAGGACAATCTGACCAGCCGCTGCCTGATACAGCGCTTTCAGCAGAGCTTCCGGCTCCATATCTTTCAGCAGATACCCATCCGCGCCGCGCTTCAGTGCGCTGACAACATCCTCTTCGTTATCTGACACGCTGAACACCACCACCCGGCCGGAAAGGGCCATTTCGCGCAGCTGAGTCAGGGTATCCAGTCCGTTCAGACCGGGCATGTTGAGATCGAGCAGGATCAGGTCAGGATCGTGCTGCTGAGCCAGCGCCAGCCCCTCGATGCCGTTACCGGCTTCGGCCACCACCTGCAGTCGCGGATCCAGTGCCATCAGCTGCTTCAGCCCGCTACGCAGCATGGGATGATCGTCAATCAATATGAGCGTGTGTTTCTCTGCCGTCACCATCCCTCCCGCTTCTGTCAAATCGCCAGCGTTGCGCAGACGAAGAAACCTATCTTAACGGGGAAGCCGGGCGGCCACATACCCCTAAAGGACTACTCCTTTATTTCCATCTGATCCTCCTCTGGCGGGGGGAATAGGCGGGTGCGTTTAAACCTTATGATTTATAAGGATTATCGATTTTTGATCCGCTACTTAACCGGGACGAGCCGGGGCGGCGGCGCGCGGGCAACCTGCTTTGCTGTTGATTTGTATCAAGCAAGCGGGCAGGCCGGATACGCAGGATAGGCACAATTATTATTCTGCTGATGAGAGATCTATGACCCAATCCGCTCCTTTGCAAACCCCGACGCGCGGTGCCTTAATTCAGGACTGGCAGCCGGAAAATGAAGCGTTCTGGCAGGCGCAGGGTAAGCGTATCGCCCGCCGTAACCTGTGGATTTCTGTGTTCTGCCTGCTGCTAAGCTTCTGCGTCTGGATGCTGTTCAGCACCGTCGCGGTTAACCTGAATAAGGTTGGCTTTAATTTCAGCACAGAACAGCTCTTTTTGCTGACCGCACTGCCTTCCGTCTCCGGGGCGCTGCTGCGGGTGCCTTACTCTTTCGTTATTCCCATCTTCGGTGGACGCCGCTGGACCGCCTTCAGTACCGGCATCCTGATCGTTCCCTGCCTGTGGCTCGGCTTCGCCGTCCAGGACAGTCAGACCGCCTTCACGACCTTTATGGCGATCTCGCTGCTGTGCGGTTTCGGTGGTGCCAACTTCGCCTCCAGCATGGGCAATATCAGTTTCTTCTTCCCCAAAGCCCGTCAGGGCGGCGCGCTGGGCATCAATGGCGGGCTGGGCAACCTCGGCGTCAGCGTGATGCAGTTTGTTGCACCGCTGGCGATCTCCTGCGCGATTTTTGCCTTTGCGGATAAAGGCCACACCAGCATCGCCGGTGAGACTATCTGGCTGGAAAACGCCGCCTGGATCTGGGTGCCGTTCCTGGCGGTCGGCACACTCGCGGCCTGGTTTGGTATGAACGATCTGGCGGCGGCGAAATCTTCGCTGCGTGAACAGCTGCCGGTGCTGAAACGTCCGCATCTGTGGGTGATGGCGCTGCTCTATCTGGCAACGTTCGGGTCGTTTATCGGTTTCTCTGCCGGTTTTGCCATGCTGGCGAAGACCCAGTTCTCTGGCGTCGTGATCATGCATTACGCCTTTTTCGGGCCGTTTATCGGCGCGCTGGCCCGTTCCGCAGGCGGCATCATCTCTGATCGTTTCGGTGGCACGCGCGTCACCCTGATCAACTACGTGCTGATGGCGCTGTTTACCGCGCTGCTGTTCCTGACGCTGCCGGGTGCCGGACATGAAGGCTCTTTCACTGCCTTTTTCGCCATTTTCATGGGGCTGTTCCTGACATCCGGTCTGGGTAGCGGCTCGACCTATCAGATGATTGCGGTGATCTTCCGCAAACTGACGCTGGAACGCTTCAAAGCCAGAGGCGGTGACGATGCACTGGCGCAGCGTGAAGCGGCAACCGAGACCTCGGCGGCGCTGGGCTTTATCTCTGCGATCGGTGCGCTGGGCGGCTTCTTTATCCCGCAGACCTTTGGCCTGTCGCTCGCTATGACCGGCTCGCCCGCCGGGGCAATGAAAATCTTCCTGGTCTTCTATCTCTGCTGCATCGCGGTGACCTGGCTGGTTTACGGGCGAAAAGCGCGCGCCTGATAACAACAATGCCGGTATGGCGCACCGGCAACATTTTCCTTTCTGTGTCGCGACAGATGCAGAGTCAGCAATGTCATACCAGGCCTTCAGGAGTATTCCGGATGAGCAAGTTTCTAGATCGATTTCGCTATTTTAAACAGCTGGCCGAGCCCTTTTCCGGCCAGCACGGGCAGACGCTCAACAGTAACCGCGACTGGGAAGAGGGTTACCGTAGCCGCTGGCAGCACGATAAAATCGTGCGCTCGACCCACGGCGTTAACTGTACCGGCTCATGCAGCTGGAAAATCTATGTGAAAAACGGACTGGTGACCTGGGAGACCCAGCAGACCGATTATCCGCGCACCCGTCCCGATCTGCCCAATCATGAACCGCGGGGCTGTCCACGCGGGGCCAGCTACTCTTGGTATCTCTACAGCGCGAACCGCCTGAAATATCCGCTGATGCGCAGGACGCTGATCCAGCTGTGGCGGGAAGCAAAAGCGCAGCACAGCGATCCGGTAGAGGCCTGGGCGTCCATCATTAGTAACCCGGAGAAAGCCCGCAGCTACAAACAGGCGCGGGGACGCGGAGGCTTTGTTCGCTCCAGCTGGCAGGAGGTCAACGAGATGATCGCCGCCGCCAACATCTGCACCGCGAAAACCTTCGGCCCGGATCGCATCATGGGCTTTTCGCCAATTCCGGCGATGTCGATGGTCTCTTACGCCGCGGGCGCGCGTTACCTTTCTCTGATTGGCGGCACCTGCCTGAGTTTCTATGACTGGTATTGCGATCTGCCGCCTGCATCACCCATGACCTGGGGTGAGCAGACCGACGTGCCGGAGTCGGCGGACTGGTATAACGCCGCCTACATCATTGCCTGGGGCTCAAACGTTCCGCAGACCCGTACGCCGGATGCGCACTTCTTTACTGAAGTGCGCTACAAAGGCACCAAAACCGTGGCGGTCACGCCGGACTATGCCGAAGTCGCCAAGCTGTGCGACCAGTGGCTGAGTCCGAAGCAGGGTACCGACAGCGCGATGGCGCTGGCAATGGGCCACGTCATGCTGAAAGAGTTTCATCTTGACCGCGAAGTCCCCTATTTCCGCGACTACGTGCGCCGCTACACTGACATGCCGATGCTGGTGCTGCTGGAGCCGCGTGAGGGTGGCTACTACGCCGCAGGTCGTCAGCTGCGCGCCAGCGATCTGGTGGATGGACTCGGCCAGGAAAATAACCCGGAATGGAAAACCGTGGCGCTGAATCAGGCGACCGGTGAACTGATTGTGCCGCAGGGCGCTATCGGCTTCCGCTGGGGGGAGAAGGGCAAATGGAATCTGGAGCAGCGCGACGGCCTGACACAGCAGGAGGCTGAGCTGCAGCTCAGCCTGCTCGGCAGCCACGATGAGGTGGTTGAGGTCGGTTTCCCCTACTTTGGCGGCCTCACACACGAGCATTTCAACAGCGTCGCGCTGGATGAGATTCTGCGGCATAAGCTGCCGGTGAAACGGTTGCAGCTGGCGGATGGCAGTGAGGCGCTGGTCACCAGCGTCTACGACCTGACCCTGGCCAACTACGGTCTGGATCGCGGGCTGGATGATGCCAGCTGTGCGCAGAATTACGATGAGATCAAAGCCTACACCCCGGCCTGGGCCGAGCAGATCACCGGCGTTTCCCGTCAGAATATTATCCGCATTGCCCGCGAGTTTGCCGAAAACGCAGAGAAGACCCGTGGTCGTTCGATGATCATCGTCGGTGCCGGTATGAACCACTGGTATCACATGGACATGAACTACCGTGGCCTGATGAACATGCTGATCTTCTGCGGTTGTGTCGGTCAGAGCGGCGGTGGCTGGGCGCACTATGTCGGCCAGGAGAAACTGCGTCCGCAGACCGGCTGGACCCCACTGGCCTTTGGCCTCGACTGGCAGCGTCCGCCGCGCCAGATGAACAGCACCTCCTTCTTCTATAACCACTCCAGTCAGTGGCGCTATGAAACCCTGAATATTCAGGAGCTGCTGTCACCGCTGGCGGATAAAAGCCGCTACACCGGCAGCCTGATCGACTTCAACGTGCGTTCCGAACGGATGGGCTGGCTGCCTTCCGCGCCGCAGCTTAACGTTAACCCGCTGCACCTCGCGGCGCGGGCGAAAGCGGCCGGACAGTCACCGCTGGCATACACCGTGGAGAGCCTGAAGCAGGGCACCGTGCGTTTTGCGGCCGAACAGCCGGACGATCCGCAGAACTTTCCGCGTAACCTGTTTGTCTGGCGCTCCAACCTGCTTGGCTCGTCAGGTAAAGGGCATGAGTACATGCTGAAGTATCTGCTGGGCACCGAAAATGGCATTCAGGGTAAAGACCTGGGCCAGCAGGGCCGCGAGAAGCCGGAAGAAGTGGAATGGCAGGATCAGGGCGCCGAAGGCAAACTCGATCTGGTGGTCACGCTCGACTTCCGTATGTCGAGCACCTGCCTCTACTCCGATGTCGTGCTGCCGACCGCGACCTGGTATGAAAAGGACGACATGAATACGTCGGATATGCATCCATTTATTCATCCGCTGTCGGCCGCCGTTGATCCGGCGTGGGAGTCGAAAAGTGACTGGGAGATCTATAAGGGCATCGCCAGAGCCTTCTCCGATCTCTGTCCTGGCCATCTGGGTGTGGAAACCGATGTGGTCACGCTGCCGGTCCTGCATGACTCGCCTGCGGAGCTGGCGCAGCCATTTGACGCGAAAGAGTGGAAAAAGGGCGAATGCGACCTGATCCCGGGCAAAACGGCACCGCACATTATGGTGGTGGAACGCGACTATCCAGCGACCTGGGAACGTTTTACCTCGCTGGGACCGTTGCTGGAAACCCAGGGTAACGGTGGCAAAGGCATCAGCTGGAACACCTGTAAAGAGATCGATTTCCTCAAACAGCTGAACTATGTCAAAGCGCATGGCCCGGCAGCCGGGCGACCGAATATCGACACGGCGATCGATGCGGCAGAAGTGATCCTGGCGCTGGCCCCGGAGACCAATGGTCAGGTAGCGGTTAAAGCGTGGCAGGCGCTGGGCGAGATTACCGGCCGCGATCACACCCATCTGGCGCTGAACAAGGAAGATGAGAAAATCCGCTTCCGCGATATCCAGGCGCAGCCACGCAAAATTATCTCCAGCCCGACCTGGTCAGGTCTGGAAGATGAGCATGTCTCCTATAACGCCTGCTACACCAACGTCCATGAGCTGATCCCGTGGCGTACGCTGAGCGGCCGTCAGCAGCTCTATCAGGATCATGAGTGGATGCGCGCCTTTGGCGAGAGTCTGATGGTCTATCGTCCGCCCATCGATACCCGCGCAGCGAAGCCGTTGCTGAACAGCAAGCCCAACGGTAATCCGGAGAAGGCGCTGAACTTCCTGACGCCACACCAGAAGTGGGGCATTCACTCGACCTACAGCGACAATCTGCTGATGCTGACGCTGTCGCGTGGCGGACCGATCGTCTGGATGAGTGAAGATGACGCCCGCGAGCTGGGCATTATGGACAACGACTGGATCGAGGCGTTCAACGCTAACGGCGCGCTGACTGCACGAGCGGTCGTGAGCCAGCGTATTCCGGCCGGGATGACCATGATGTACCACGCGCAGGAGCGCATCGTGAATATCCCCGGCTCGGAGATCACCCGCCAGCGCGGCGGGATCCATAACTCGGTGACACGCACCTGCCCGAAACCGACACACATGATCGGCGGCTATGCGCAGCTCTCCTGGGGCTTTAACTACTACGGCACCGTCGGTTCTAACCGTGATGAGTTCGTGGTGGTCCGCAAAATGAACAACGTTAACTGGTTAGATGGCGAGGGCAACGATGCCTGCCAGGGCAGCCTGCAGGAGGTAAAACCATGAAAATTCGTTCACAGGTCGGCATGGTGCTGAACCTCGACAAATGTATCGGCTGCCATACCTGCTCGGTGACCTGTAAAAACGTCTGGACCAGCCGCGAAGGCATGGAATATGCCTGGTTTAACAACGTCGAAAGCAAGCCGGGCGTCGGCTATCCGCACGCCTGGGAAGATCAGCAGAAGTGGAAGGGCGGCTGGATCCGTAAGATCAATGGCAGGCTGGAGCCGCGCATGGGCAGCCGCGTCGGCCTGCTGTCGAAGATCTTTGCTAACCCTGACGTGCCTGCGCTGGATGACTACTACGAACCCTTTGATTTTGACTACCAGCATCTGCACACGGCGCCCGCCGGTAAACAGCAGCCGATCGCCCGCCCGCGCTCGCTGATCACCGGTCAGCGGATGAAAAAGATCGAAAACGGCCCGAACTGGGAAGAGATCCTCGGTGGCGAGTTTGCCAGGCGCTCTCAGGACAGGAACTTCGACAATATCCAGAAGGAGATCTACGGCCAGTTTGAGCACACCTTCATGATGTACCTGCCGCGCCTGTGTGAGCACTGCCTCAATCCGGCGTGCGTAGCGACCTGCCCGAGCGGTGCGATCTACAAGCGCGGTGAAGATGGCATTGTGCTGATCGACCAGGATAAATGTCGCGGCTGGCGGATGTGTCTGACCGGCTGTCCTTACAAGAAGATCTACTTCAACTGGAAAAGCGGCAAATCAGAAAAATGTATTTTCTGTCATCCGCGTATTGAGTCGGGTCAGCCCACTGTCTGCTCGGAAACCTGTGTCGGCCGGATCCGTTATCTCGGTGTGCTGCTCTATGATGCTGACCGGATTGAACGTGCGGCGGCAGTCGAAAACGAAAAGGATCTCTATCAGAGCCAGCTGGATATCTTCCTTGATCCCAACGATCCGGCGGTGATCGCCCAGGCGCTGAAAGAGGGCATCGCACAGAGCGTCATCGACGCGGCGCAGCGATCGCCGGTCTACAAAATGGCGATGGAGTGGAAGCTGGCGCTGCCGCTTCATCCTGAATATCGCACGCTGCCGATGGTCTGGTATGTACCGCCGTTATCGCCGATTCAGTCAGCGGCGGATGGCGGCGCACTGGCGCATACTGGTGTGCTGCCGGATGTGGAGAGCCTGCGGATTCCGGTTGAGTATCTGGCGAATCTGCTGACCGCCGGTGACACTGCACCGGTGCTGATGGCGCTGAGGCGGATGCTGGCGATGCGTCACTACAAGCGCGCAGAGAGCGTGGACGGCGAGCGGGATATCCGGGCACTGGAGCAGGTCGGCCTGACCGAAGCGCAGGCGCAGGAGATGTACCGCTATCTGGCGATCGCAAACTATGAAGATCGCTTTGTGGTGCCCTCCAGCCATCGCGAACTGGCGGGTGAAGCCTTCCCGGAAAGCAAGGGCTGCGGCTTCAGCTTTGGTGATGGCTGTCACGGCAGCGACACGAAATTCAACCTGTTTAACAGCCACCGTATCGATGCCATCGACATCGGTAAGAAAACGACGCGCCCGGAGGATGCCTCATGATCACACTGCGTATTGTGTCGCGCCTGCTCGACTACCCGGACGAGGCGCTCTTCACCCACGCTCGCGACCTGACGGCGGCGCTGGACAGCGCCTGTGAACTCAGTGAGCCGCAGCGCGCACGGCTGGCGGGCTTTATTCAGCAGCTCTGCGCCCGGCCTCTGCTCGATGTGCAGGCGGACTATGGCGAACTGTTCGATCGCGGCCGCGCCACTTCGCTGCTGCTGTTTGAACATGTGCACGGAGAGTCACGCGATCGCGGTCAGGCGATGGTCGATCTGCTGGCGCAGTATCGCGCCGACGGTCTGGAACTGGACAGCAAAGAGCTGCCCGACTATCTGCCGCTCTACCTTGAGTATCTCGCCTGTAAAAGTGATGAGGCCGCGTGTCAGGGGCTGAATGACATCGTGCCGATCCTGGCGCTGCTGGCCGCCCGCCTGGAGGCGCGGCAGAGCCCTTACGCCGACCTTTTTGCGGTGTTGCTGGCGCTCTCCGGTAGCGCGATTGATGCTGTGGCGCTGAAACCGCAGGTGGCACAGGAGGCTCGGGACGATACCCCGGCGGCGCTGGATGCCGTCTGGGAAGAGGAGCAGATTAAATTTCTCGGCGAACAGGGCTGCGTCCCGGCGCAGCAGGCGATGCATCAGCGTCGCTTTGCCGATGCAGTCACGCCGCAGTATCTGGATATCGCCACGGCTACAGCGCGTATCACTGGAGAATCAGAATGAATTTTATCAACACCTTCTTCTTCGATATTTACCCCTATCTCGCCGGAACAGTCTTCCTGGTCGGAAGCTGGCTGCGCTATGACTATGGGCAGTACAGCTGGCGTGCCGGTTCCAGTCAGATGCTGGATAAGAAAGGGATGCGCCTCGCCTCCAATCTGTTCCATATCGGCATCATCGGTATTTTCTTTGGTCACGTGGTCGGGATGCTGACGCCGCACTGGATGTATCAATCCTTTCTGCCGATCGACGTGAAGCAGAAGCTGGCGATGATCGCCGGTGGCCTGTTCGGTGCGATGACGCTGACGGGTGGGGCGCTGCTGCTGAAGCGCCGGCTGACTCATCCCCGGGTGCGCGCCACCAGCAGCGTCGGTGACATTCTGATCATCGCGCTGCTGGTCGCGCAGGCCACGCTGGGCCTGCTGACCATTTTTTTTTCCGCTCAGCATCCGGACGGCAGTGAAATGATGAAGCTGGTGGGCTGGGCGCAGGCGGTAGTAACGTTTCACGCTGGCGCTTCGCAGCATCTGGATGGGGTGGCGCTGATCTATCGCATCCACATGGTGCTGGGAATGACGCTGTTCCTGCTCTTTCCGTTCTGCCGGCTGGTGCACATCTGGAGCGCGCCGGTTGAGTATCTGACCCGCCGCTATCAGCTGGTGCGAAACCGCCGCTGAACGCAACATGGCCGCGGGGTAAATTGTGCCCTGCGGCCATCGCAACCGGCCGCTTCATTGACGTTTTTTTAAGATTCTGACCTGTATGTCATGGCCCTGAACGTCTACTATTAGCGCATCTGAATTCACCCCTCGTTTATGGATAACCGATGCGTTTCAAGTTAGCCCTTCTTGCGTTTATTCCGCTTCTGGCGTCCTGCAGCAGCAAACCTGACGTTCCTTCACAGCAGAAAATGCTGCCTGCACCGCAGGGCGGTTTTTTACTGCAGCCAGCGCACAGCGGACAGGCGATGTTTGGTGACTTCGCCGGTAATCCGGCAGCCGAACAGTTCATCGATAAGATGGTGGAGAAGCATGACTTTGATCGTCAGCAGTTGCACAACATCATCGGTCAGGCAAAACGGCTGGACTACGTGCTGCGGCTGATGGATCGTCAGGCGCCGAGCTACACGCCTGCGCCGGGTCCTAACGGTGCCTGGATCCGCTATCGCAACAAGTTCATCACGCCGGATAACGTGCAGAATGGCGTGGCGTTCTGGAATCAGTATCAGGATGCACTACAGCGTGCGCAGCAGGTCTACGGCGTGCCGCCGGAAATTATTGTCGGCATTATCGGCGTGGAAACCCGCTGGGGGCGCGTAATGGGCAAAACCCGCATTCTGGATGCGCTGGCGACCTTATCGTTTAACTATCCGCGCCGCGCCGCCTACTTCAGCAGTGAACTGGAAACTTTCCTGCTGATGTCGCGTAAAGAGCAGGATGATCCGCTGGCGCTGAAAGGTTCGTTCGCCGGGGCGATGGGCTACGGTCAGTTTATGCCGTCTTCCTACAATGACTATGCGGTTGATTTCAACGGTGACGGCCATGCTAATCTGTGGGATCCGGTGGACGCCATCGGCAGCGTGGCGCACTACTTCCAGAAGCATGGCTGGCGCAGCGGCGAAAATGTGGCGGTTCCGGCCAGCGGCCAGGCGCCAATGCTGGAAGATGGCTTCAAAACCCGTTACAGCGTGAGCATGCTGTCGGCCTCCGGTCTGTCGCCGCAGGGTTCGCTGAATGGAAACGATCAGGTCAGCCTGCTGCGCCTCGATCTGGGCACCAGCTATCAGTACTGGTACGGCTTACCCAACTTTTACGTGATCACCCGCTACAACCACAGCACCCATTATGCGATGGCGGTGTGGCAACTGGGTGAGGCGGTGAGCAAGGCACGGCAGGGCGGTCTGTTATAAAGGCTGTCCTTATTAACTGTAAGGTTATATGATGACGTCCTTTTTTCAGGCCCCCGCGCCGCTGATATTTCCGGAGTCGTTATGTCTTTACCTGCCTGCCCAGCCTGTCACGCCGATTACACCTGGCAAGATGGCGATAACTTTAACTGCCCCTCCTGCGGCCATATCTGGACTGAGGGAGAAGGCGACAGCAGCAACGCCATACCGGAAGTGCGTGATGCCAACGGCAACCTGCTGGCAGACGGCGACAGTGTGACGGTGATTAAAGATCTCAAGGTGAAGGGCAGCTCCTCTTCGCTGAAGATTGGCACCAAAGTGAAAAGTATTCGTCTGGTTGAAGGTGATCACAACATCGATTGCAAAATCGACGGCTTTGGCCCGATGAAACTCAAGTCTGAGTTTGTGAAAAAGAACTGAGATCGGGGGCGCAGGGAAGCGCCCGCTATTTTCAGTTCCGTTTTGACGCCTGCTATCCCGCTCCGCTAAAAGCCCGCCTGCGGCGCGACGCCCATCTCTCTGTCCCGTGCCGTTACACCACGATATTCGGTAAAGGTCTGCACTTTTTCATTTTTCATCCGTCTGACTATGCAGATGTCTCTGATAACCTGGCGAGAGGTGATGATGAAAGAGTGGGATCCCGTGCTGTATCGTAAATTTGAAGCGGAACGAACCCGTCCGGCCCGTGAGCTGCTGGCACGTATCACCATGGAGCAGGTTGAGCAGGTGACCGATCTGGGATGCGGGCCGGGTAACAGCACGGAGCTGCTCACTGACGCCTGGCCGCTGGCACAGATCACCGGACTCGACAGTTCAGCGACGATGCTGGCGCAGGCCAGAGAGCGGCTGCCGCAGTGTCGCTTTGTTCAGGCCGACATCCGCAGCTGGCAGGCGGATGCCCCGCAGCAGGTGATTTACGCCAACGCTTCGCTGCAATGGCTGGATAATCACACCACGCTGTTTCCTCATCTGGTCGCTCAGCTGGCGCCCGGCGGCGTGCTGGCCGTGCAGATGCCGGATAATCTGCAGGAGCCGTCGCATCGGCTGATGCGCGAGGTGGCGGCATCAGCGCGCTGGCGCTCACAGATTCACGCCGAGGCCGTTGAACGCACGCAGCTGCTTTCCACCGGAGAGTATTACGATCTGCTGACACAGGCGGGTTGTGAGGTCGATATCTGGCGCACCACCTATTATCACATCATGGCCGACGCGCAGGCGATTATCAGCTGGCTGCAGGCGACTGGTCTCAGGCCGTTTCTGGCGAACCTGGATGAGGCCGGGCAGAACGCCTTTCTGGCTGAATATCATCAGCGTCTCGTCACCGCCTATCCTGCTCAGGCGGCGGGGCAGGTTCTGCTCGCCTTTCCGCGTCTTTTCATGGTTGCAGTGAAAAAAACCTAAGCGCGGTGGAAAGTTCGCCGCAAAATCAGCGCAATCGTGGCGGATGACCTTGAAAAAGCGCGCTTTCTGCACCACCTTCAAACCACAGCCAAACGGAGAGATGCAATGGACGATCAGCAATTGCAGGCGCTCAGCGCCCGGATAGGGGAGCAGCTGAAGCAGCGCAATGCCACCGTCACCTGTGCGGAATCCTGCACGGGCGGATGGATTGCCAAGGTATTTACCGATATCAGCGGCAGTTCTGCCTGGTTCGAACGCGGGTTTGTGACCTACAGTAATGAGGCGAAACAGCAGCTGGTAAACGTTCAGGCGGCGTCGCTGGAACAGGCTGGTGCGGTCAGTGAAGTGGTGGTGCGCGAGATGGCGCTGGGAGCACGCGAGGCCGCCCGGGCCGACTACGCTATCTCGGTCAGCGGCATTGCCGGCCCGGATGGCGGCAGCGCAGAAAAACCGGTTGGTACGGTGTGGTTTGGCTTTGCCGGGCCACAGGATAACGTATTGACTTTTCAGCAGCATTTTAGCGGCGATCGTGACGCCGTCCGCCGCCAGTCGGTGGCATGGGCCCTGCAGACACTGTATGGCGAATTTCTGACAAATTAAACTTGATACTGTATGACTATACAGTATAATTGTCGGCAACAGAAAGAGTGCAGGCACCCTGAGTGCGTGTTTACCCGGCTTGATTAGGAGTTGAAATGGCGATTGATGAAAACAAACAGAAGGCTTTAGCTGCCGCGCTGGGCCAGATTGAGAAACAATTTGGTAAAGGTTCCATCATGCGCTTGGGTGAAGACCGCTCAATGGATGTGGAAACCATCTCGACCGGTTCGCTGTCGCTGGACATTGCGTTAGGTGCAGGCGGTCTGCCAATGGGGCGTATCGTTGAGATCTACGGACCCGAGTCTTCCGGTAAAACCACGCTGACCCTGCAGGTTATCGCGGCGGCACAGCGTAAGGGCAAAACCTGTGCCTTTATCGATGCGGAACATGCGCTGGATCCGGTCTACGCCAAGAAGCTGGGCGTGGATATCGAAAATCTGCTCTGCTCACAGCCCGATACCGGTGAACAGGCGCTGGAAATCTGTGATGCTCTGGCGCGTTCCGGTGCCGTTGACGTCATCATCGTCGACTCCGTTGCTGCGCTGACGCCGAAAGCGGAAATCGAAGGTGAAATCGGTGACTCACACATGGGCCTTGCGGCACGTATGATGAGCCAGGCGATGCGTAAGCTGGCGGGTAACCTGAAGCAGTCAAACACCCTGCTGATCTTCATCAACCAGATCCGTATGAAAATTGGTGTGATGTTCGGTAACCCGGAAACCACGACCGGTGGTAACGCGCTGAAGTTCTACGCCTCTGTCCGTCTTGATATCCGCCGTATCGGTGCGATTAAAGAGGGCGATAACGTGGTCGGCAGTGAAACCCGCGTGAAAGTGGTGAAAAACAAAATCGCTGCGCCATTCAAGCAGGCCGAGTTCCAGATCATGTATGGCGAAGGGATCAACACCTACGGCGAGCTGGTTGACCTGGGCGTCAAGCACAAGCTGATCGAAAAAGCGGGTGCGTGGTACAGCTACAACGGCGACAAGATTGGCCAGGGTAAATCGAATGCGGGCAACTTCCTGAAAGAGAATGCTGCCGTGGCAAACGAGATTGATATGAAGCTGCGTGAGATGCTGCTTAACGGCGCGGATGAAAGTGTGGCAGCGGACAAATCCGCTGACAACGAAAACGCCGAAAGCGAAGCGAACGAAGATTTCTAATCACGATTGGGGGAGAGGCAAAAGCCTCTCCCGCTGTTTTTGCCCCCTCAGTTTCCTTTCCCGCCTTTCCTCTGTCCCGTTCTGTCGCCATAATCTCCTCTCTGTTTGTACAAGGTGCGCAGTATGACTGAATCCTCACAGCCTAAGGCTCAACCTAACGTCGTCTCTTACTCTCGCCTGCTTGACCGGGCGATGCGTATTCTGGGTCAGCGCGATCATAGCCGTGCCGAACTGGCGCGTAAGCTGCAGCAGTCTGCTCAGCGTGCCGCCTGGGCGCAGAAAAAAGAGCCCGAAATCATCCCCGAAGAGCTGCTGGAGCAGGTACTGGACTGGTGTCAGGAAAGTGGCTGGCTGAACGACGAGCGTTTTACCGAACGCTTTATTCAGAGCCGAAGCCGCAAAGGTCTGGGATCGCAGCGCGTGCGCCTTGAGCTGGCTCAGAAAGGCATCGACCGAGAGGCTATCGACATTGCGATGGAGGAAACGGAGGTTGACTGGGCGGCGAGAGCGGCACAGATGGCGGAGAGAAAATTTGGTCATCCACTGCCCACTGAATGGAAAGAGAAAGCGAAAGTGCTGCGTTATCTGCAATCTAAAGGCTTTGAAAGCGAGGATATCCAGTCTGTTTTCAGAAATTTTGATGACTAAGGGCCGATGTAATTTTACTTCCCACTGAAGAAATTTTATCTTATTCCCACTTTTTGTTCCTCTGGTCAGGCACCACAAAAAAGTGGCTGCGCCGATCAGAGGGGACGTTCGTTAGCGTGATTCCAGGACATATATGAGCAAGAGCACTGCTGAGATCCGTCAGGCGTTTCTCGACTTTTTTCATAGCAAGGGACATGAGGTTGTAACCAGCAGCTCCCTCGTACCGAATAACGATCCAACGTTGTTGTTTACTAACGCCGGGATGAACCAGTTTAAAGATGTGTTCCTCGGTCAGGACAAACGTGACTACACCCGTGCGACCACCTCGCAACGCTGCGTTCGCGCAGGGGGTAAACACAACGATCTTGAAAACGTCGGCTACACCGCCCGTCACCACACCTTCTTCGAAATGCTGGGTAACTTCAGCTTTGGTGATTACTTCAAGAGAGAGGCGATTGGTTTTGCCTGGGAACTGCTGACGAGCGAACAGTGGTTCAGCCTGCCAAAAGAGCGCCTGTGGGTGACGGTTTATGAAACCGATGATGAAGCCTTCGATATCTGGGCAAATGAAATCGGTGTGCCGCGTGAGCGCATCATTCGCATTGGCGATAACAAAGGCAGCGCTTACGCGTCCGATAACTTCTGGCAGATGGGCGACACCGGTCCATGTGGCCCCTGCAGCGAGATTTTCTACGATCATGGCGACCACATCTGGGGTGGCCCGCCAGGCAGCCCGGAAGAGGATGGCGATCGCTACATCGAAATCTGGAACATCGTCTTCATGCAGTTCAACCGTCAGGCAGATGGCACCATGCTGCCGCTGCCAAAACCGTCGGTTGATACCGGAATGGGTCTTGAGCGTATCTCGGCCGTTCTGCAGCACGTCAACTCTAACTATGAAATCGACCTGTTCCAGAAACTGATTCAGGCCGTTGCGAAAGTGACCGGTGCGACCGATCTCAGCAACAAATCACTGCGCGTGATTGCTGATCATATTCGCTCCTGCGCATTCCTGATTGCAGATGGCGTGATCCCATCGAATGAGAACCGCGGCTATGTGCTGCGTCGCATCATTCGTCGCGCCGTACGTCATGGCAACATGCTGGGCGCTAAAGAGGCGTTCTTCTACAAGCTGGTTGCGCCGCTGATCGAGGTCATGGGTGCCGCAGGTGAAGACCTGCAGCGTCAGCAGGCTCAGGTTGAGCAGGTACTGAAAAGCGAAGAAGATCAGTTTGCCCGTACGCTGGAACGCGGCCTGGCGCTGCTGGATGACGAGCTGGAAAAACTGCAGGGCGATACGCTGGACGGCGAAATTGTCTTCCGTCTCTATGATACCTTTGGCTTCCCGGCTGATTTGACGGCAGATGTCTGCCGCGAACGTAATCTGAAAATTGACGAAGCCGGCTTTGAGCAGGCGATGGAACAGCAGCGCCAGCGTGCACGTGACGCGAGCGGCTTCGGCGCGGACTACAGCAATGTGATTCGCATTGACGCAGCTTCCTCGTTCAAAGGTTATGACCAGCTCGATCTGGCGGCCACAGTCAAAGCACTCTACGTTGCTGGCGAGGCGGTGGATGAAGTGAACGCCGGTCAGGATGCCGTCATCGTGCTGGATGAAACGCCATTCTATGGCGAATCGGGTGGTCAGGTTGGCGATACCGGTCTGCTGAAAGGGAAGAATGCTGAATTTAGCGTTCAGGACACACAAAAATATGGTCAGGCAATCGGTCATGTCGGTAAGCTGACCGCAGGGCAGTTACGTATTGGTGATCGCCTTGAGGCGCAGGTCGATGCAGCACGTCGTGCGCGCATCCGCCTTAACCACTCTGCGACCCACTTATTGCATGCCGCATTGCGTCAGGTTCTGGGCGAGCATGTGGCTCAGAAAGGCTCGCTGGTTAACGACAAATATCTGCGTTTCGATTTCTCGCATTTCGAAGCGATGAAACCTCAGGAAATTCGTCAGGTCGAAGATATCGTCAATGCACAGATCCGCCGCAACCTGCCGGTGGAAACGGAAGTGATGGATCTCGACGCGGCGAAGTCTAAAGGTGCGATGGCTTTGTTTGGCGAGAAATATGATCAGCGCGTACGCGTTCTGACCATGGGCGATTTCTCTGTTGAGCTGTGCGGCGGAACCCACGCTGCACGGACCGGTGATATCGGTCTGTTCCGCATTCAGGCTGAGTCAGGTACAGCGGCGGGTATTCGTCGTATTGAAGCGATTACCGGTGAAGCTGCGCTGGCTCAGGTTAATGCGCAAAGCAGCCAGCTGCACGATCTGGCGCAGCTGGTTAAAGCGAACAGCAGCAACCTGAACGAGAAGGTACGTGGCCTGGTCGACCATGTTCGCGTACTGGAGAAAGAGTTGCAGCAATTACGCGATCAACAGGCCGCGCAGGAGAGCGCTTCACTGAGCAGTAGTGCTGTCGATGTTAAAGGTGCGAAACTGCTGGTCAGTGAGCTTAGCAATGTCGAGCCCAAAATGTTGCGTACCATGGTTGATGATCTCAAAAACCAGCTTGGGTCTGCGATTATCGTGCTGGCAACCGTAACAGACGGTAAGGTGTCGCTGATTGCGGGTGTGACCAAAGATCTGACTGACCGTGTTAAGGCGGGTGAACTGATTGCCGGTCTGGCTCAGCAGGTTGGCGGGAAGGGCGGTGGTCGTCCTGACATGGCGCAAGCGGGTGGTAACGATGCTGAGGCGCTTAAAGGCGCGCTGGCAGGGGTAGAGAGCTGGGTTAACAGCCGCCTGTAATGAAATAGAATAAAGCATTGTCTGAAGCGTCAGAACCCTGGTTCCGGCGCTTTTTAATACAGTGCCAGAGCAGCAAATGACAAAGTCAGGTTGATGTAGTGTATTTCGGCTAAACTAACTATCAGCAGAATGTATTGGCGCATCGATGCGCGTTGGTGTCATTCTCACAGCCAATGTGCAGCGTTAAATGATGGATAATGCCGGGTGCCTGTACAAGCCCGACTCTTTTAATCTTTCAAGGAGCAAAGAATGCTTATTCTAACTCGTCGAGTTGGTGAAACCCTCATGATCGGTGATGAGGTAACTGTAACGGTACTGGGTGTGAAGGGTAACCAGGTTCGTATAGGGGTTAACGCCCCAAAAGAGGTCTCTGTACATCGTGAAGAGATCTATCAGCGCATCCAGGCTGAAAAAACGCAACAAACCAGCGTTTAACGGATTCAGCGTCTCGCATTCCTGCGAGGCGCTACCGCTTTCTGCAAAAAAACCTTTCTTTCCTTTGCTTTTCTGCTTCGTATTTTTACTGACACTCTCCTCTTTCATTGTTGATAATTCACCCTTTTTGCCGTCATTTTGCTCCAATTGCGTGCGATTTGTGCAATTGAAAAAAGTTTTGGAAAAATTGTTTGACTTAAAAGTCCGGGAAAGTAATATGTGCGCCACGCAGTGCCGATGAGCAGAAACAAGTTCAGAAGCACGGTTCGAAAGAAAGCGTAAGGTGAGGTGGCCGAGAGGCTGAAGGCGCTCCCCTGCTAAGGGAGTATACGGTCAAAAGCTGTATCGAGGGTTCGAATCCCTCCCTCACCGCCATTTTCGATGCATCCATAGCTCAGCTGGATAGAGTACTCGGCTACGAACCGAGCGGTCGGAGGTTCGAATCCTCCTGGATGCACCATCGAGAAGAAATATAGCGAACTAGCAATTCCTTCATGGTGAGTAGTCAGCACCCTGCGTTGTACAAGAATTTGATTTATGCATCCATAGCTCAGCTGGATAGAGTACTCGGCTACGAACCGAGCGGTCGGAGGTTCGAATCCTCCTGGATGCACCATATTCTCCAATATGGTTAGTGCCTCAGTGTTTCATGACGTGAATAGCGTTCAGGTCTCACTAAGGAGGATAACGTTGCGTTAGCAACGGCCCGCAGGGCGAAGCGCAAGCTGATAATCCTTCTTGATGCACCATTCTTCGTAACATCCTCAGGTTGGTTTCTGTCAGTCCATAAAAGTTATACCCCTCAATGCATCCATAGCTCAGCTGGATAGAGTACTCGGCTACGAACCGAGCGGTCGGAGGTTCGAATCCTCCTGGATGCACCATATTCTCCAATATAGTTAGTGCCTCAGTGTTTCATGACGTGAATAGCGTTCAGGTCTCACTAAGGAGGATAACGTTGCGTTAGCAACGGCCCGCAGGGCGAAGCGCAAGCTGATTAATCCTTCTTGATGCACCATTCTTCGTAACATCCTCAGGTTGGTTTCTGTCAGTCCATAAAAAGTTATATCCCCCAATGCATCCATAGCTCAGCTGGATAGAGTACTCGGCTACGAACCGAGCGGTCGGAGGTTCGAATCCTCCTGGATGCACCATATTCTCCAATATGATTAGTGCCTCAGTGTTTCATGACGTGAATAACGTACAGGTCTCACTAAGGAGGATAACGTTGCGTCAGCAACGGCCCGCAGGGCGAAGCGCAAGCGGAGTCATCCTCCTGGATGCACCATATTCTTACTTATGATCAGCGCCTCAAAGTGTCATCACGTAATCCGCGTTCAGACTGCACTAAGGAAGATAACGTTGCGTTAGCAACGGCCCGCAGGGCAAAGCGCAAGCGGAGTCATCCTCCTGGATGCACCCTATACTCCCGGGATAAAGCGCTTCAGTGCCATGACAGGATACGGCTGGACTCATTCTCTCCATTTTTCCAGCCGCAATCTCACGCGTAGTCATCGCCGCAGAGATAAACTGCAAAGATCTCCCTCAGCTTACCACTGGCTTTGCCAGCAGGGCTTTCGTCCCTGATTACCGCCATTAATTCATCACTCTGACTTAAGCGGGCTTTGACACCTGCCTGCTGCAATGACGTACCCGGTTTTGCCTTCCTGCCCGTCTTCTGCTGTCCGGCACTGAAAGATTGCTAAAAAATGCTGCAAATTCGTACTGTTATGGCTGGGCGTGGGCGATCACCTTTATCTGAAAAGAAAAATTGTTAATGCTTTCAAAGCATTTGCTGTTCATCCACCCTGGCGACAACCTGTCCACATTAGGCTAAAGTAATGTCTCATTTGGTGAACGTCCGGAGTGACAATGTACGATCAATATGACGCCCTGATTTTCGATATGGACGGCACCATTCTGGATACCGAGCCGACACATCGAAAAGCGTGGCGTCAGGTACTGGCGCATTATGGATTGACGCTGGATGAAGCACGTATCATCGAATTCAATGGCGCGCCCGCCTGGCGGCTTGCGCAGTTCATTATTGAATCCAATCAGGCGTCACTTGATCCCTATCTTCTCGCCGCAGAAAAAACAGCGGCCGTGAAAGCGATGCTGCTGGAAAACGTGACACCGCTGCCTCTGCTGGAGGTGGCAAAAGCGTATCAGGGGCGTCGTCCGATGGCGGTAGGCACCGGAAGCGAACATAGCATGGCAGAGGCGTTACTGACGCAGCTGGGCGTGCGTGCGCTGTTTTCGGCCGTGGTCGGCGCTGACGACGTAAAACATCACAAACCCGAGCCAGAAACGTTTTTACGCTGCGCCGAATTACTGGGCGTGGCACCGGCACGCTGTGTGGTGTTTGAGGATGCCGATTTTGGTATTCAGGCAGCAAAAGCAGCAGGCATGGCCGTGGTGGATGTCCGTTTACTGTGAGTGATGTCTTCACCCTTGCCTCGATGTTCGGCAGTAGCTTTTTAAGTGCGACGCTCCTGCCAGGAAGTTCAGAAGCACTACTGATTGCATTTCTGATAGCAAAAAAGACATCAGTTTTCGGGTTGCTTTTGGCCGCATCACTGGGAAACACACTGGGCGGCTTAACCAACATTATTATTGGTCGCTTACTGCCGTTAAAACGTCAGGGGCGATGGCATGACACAGCAATGACGTGGTTGCACCGACTGGGGCCCGCAGCACTGTTATTCAGCTGGCTGCCGGTGATAGGTGATCTGCTCTGCGTGCTCGCAGGCTGGTTACGTTTCGCCTGGTTGCCCGCAGTGCTGTTTCTCGCTGTCGGCAAGACACTGCGTTATATCGTTATCGCGACTGCCACATTACAGGGGCTGGAATGGTGGCATTGATTCGCACAGATTCGAGGCTACGGTTAACATTATGCTGAACAAAAATAAATTATTATCACAGCGGGGGGGGAATGTGATCCCGGACGTATCAAAAGCGCTCTCCTGGCTGGAGGCGCATCCCAATGCCCTTAAAGGTATTGGCCGTGGCATCGAGCGTGAAACGCTGCGCGTGCAGGCAAATGGCGAACTGGCAACAAGCGGACATCCGGACTCTCTGGGATCGGCGCTGAAGCATGACTGGATCACCACCGATTTCGCTGAAACGTTGCTGGAATTTATCACGCCAGTCGACCACAGCATTGAGCACATGCTGGCATTCCTGCGTGATATCCATCGTCATGTCGCTCGCGAACTGGGCGAGGAGCGCATGTGGCCGTTCAGTATGCCGTGTGTGATTGACGATGCCGACAACATTGAACTGGCACAGTATGGCTCTTCCAATATCGGGCAGATGAAAACGCTCTACCGCGAAGGGCTGAAAAACCGCTACGGCGCGCTGATGCAGACCATCTCCGGCATTCACTACAACTTCTCGCTGCCGCTCTCCTTCTGGCAGGAGTGGGCTGACGTGAAAGATCAGGAAAGCGGAAAAGAGACGATCTCGGCGGGCTATCTGCGGCTGATCCGCAACTACTATCGCTTCGGCTGGGTGATCCCGTATCTGTTTGGCGCCTCACCGGCTATCAGCTCCAGCTTCCTGCAGGGCCATGAAAGCACACTGCCGTTCGAAACCAATGATAAAGACACGATGTGGCTGCCGTACGCCACCTCGCTGCGCCTGAGCGATCTGGGTTACACCAACAAGTCGCAAAGCGCGCTCGGTATCACCTTTAACTCGCTGGAAGGCTATGTCACTGCGCTGAAGAAAGCGATCAGGACGCCTTCCGAAGAGTATGCGGCAATGGGGACAAAAGATGCCGACGGAAACTGGCTGCAGCTGAATACCAACGTGCTGCAGATTGAAAACGAACTCTATGCGCCGATCCGGCCAAAACGCGTGACGCGCTCGGGTGAAGCACCTTCTGATGCGCTGCTGCGTGGCGGTATCGAGTATATCGAAGTGCGTTCGCTGGATATCAACCCGTTCTCTGCCATCGGCGTTGATGAGAATCAGGTTCGCTTCCTCGACCTGTTCCTGATCTGGTGTACGCTGGCCGACGCGCCGGAAATGAGTGCAGATGAGCTGCAATGCACCCGTAAAAACTGGAACCGGGTGGTGCTGGAAGGGCGCAAACCGGGGCAGAAAATTGCCGTAGGCTGTGGCGAAGCGGAACATTCACTGGTCGAAGTGGGTAAAACCCTGTTTGCCGATCTGCGTCGCGTTGCTGAAGTCTTAGACAGTAACAATGAAGACAGCACGGAATATCAGCAGGTCTGCGATCAACTGGTAGCATCGTTTGACGATCCTGAGCTAACCTACTCGGCGCGCATCCTTCAGGCAATGAAGGACAACGGTGTTACCGGCACCGGCGTGGCGCTGGCTGAACAGTATGCGCATCTGCTCTGTGAAGAGCCGCTGGAAGTCCTGACTGAAGAGGATTTCTCGCGCCAGGCGCAGGAATCAGTTGCGGCACAGCAGCAGCTGGAAGCGAGCGATAAGCTGGATTTTGAAGCGTATCTGGCGAGCCGGGAAGGGTAGAAAAGAAAAAGGCCACATCAATGTGGCCAAATTAACATCTCTGTTGTCAGGGATGATGATAACAAATGCGCGTCTTTCATATATTCAGACGTTGGGCGAACAGAAAAGTTTCATCGTTTTAAAAAAATTCTCAGAACAGGAGGTGACGTATGCCACTACTGGACAGTTTTACCGTTGATCACACCATCATGGGCGCACCGGCCGTACGCGTTGCCAAAACCATGAAGACTCCGCATGGCGATACGATTACCGTTTTTGACCTGCGTTTTTGCCGCCCGAACATTGATATCCTCACCGAGCGTGGCATCCATACGCTGGAGCATCTCTTTGCCGGCTTCATGCGCGACCACCTGAACGGTGACGGTGTGGAGATCGTCGATATCTCGCCAATGGGCTGCCGCACCGGCTTCTACATGAGCCTGATCGGCACACCTGACGAGCAGCGCGTAGCAAAAGCGTGGAAAGGGGCGATGGAAGACGTTCTGAAAGTCAAAGATCAGAACCAGATCCCGGAACTGAATGAATACCAGTGTGGCAGCTACAAGCTGCACTCACTGGATGAAGCGCAGCAGATCGCCCGCAATGTGCTGGCGCATGAGATTGGCGTTAACCGCAATGACGATCTGAAACTGCCTGCTGAGAAACTGAAAGCTCTGCAGATCTAGTCAGCGCCTCCTGAAAAAAAACGCCGCATCATGACGATTGCGGCGTTTTTTTTGCTTCAGGAACCGACTGATTTCTTAAGTGGTGTCTTCGGGGTGATACGCACCTGCTTAATCATGTTGTCCTGCACGTCGAGAATATCGACATTGTAGTGGCCAATCTGCACCCGGGTGGCGATAGCCGGGATATCTTCCAGTGCTTCCAGCAGCATGCCGTTGATGGTGCGCGCTTCCTGCTCCGGCAGATGCCAGTTAAAGGCCTTGTTGATTTCGCGTACGTTTGCGCTGCCTTCAATCAGGACCGAGCCATCATTTTGGGGCATCACTTCTTCGGCCAGCGACGGGGACATCGAGGTGGTGAAGTCACCCACGATCTCTTCCAGAATATCTTCGATGGTCACCAGGCCCTTGATGTCGCCATACTCATCCACCACCAGACCCGCTTTCTTTTTGTTGCGCTGGAATTTTACCAGCTGGGTGTTCAGTGGCGTGCCTTCCGGGATGTAGTAGGTCTCATCGGCGGCGCGCAGCAGGGTCTCTTTGGTGAACTCTTTTTTCTCGGTCATCATGCGCCAGGCTTCGCGCACCCGCAGCATACCGACGCAGTCATCCAGCGAGTCACGAAACAGCACAATGCGGCCATGCGGTGAATGGCTCAGCTGACGCACCACGGATTTCCAGTCATCGTTGATATTAATGCCGACAATCTCGTTACGCGGCACCATGATGTCATCCACGCTGACCTTCTCCAGGTCGAGCACCGACAGCAGCATATCCTGGTTACGGCGTGACATCAGACTCCGCGACTCATAGACGATGGTGCGCAACTCCTCCTTGCTCAGCGCCGAGCTGATGGCACCCTCGGTGCGGATACCCACCATTCTCATCAGCAGACGGGTGATCGAGTTGAGCAGCCAGACCAGCGGCAGCATGATGTATTGCATCGGCACCAGCAGCAGACTGCTGGGAAAGGCAACCCGCTCAGGATACAGGGCGGCCACCGTTTTTGGCAGCACCTCAGCAAAGACCAGGACCACAAAGGTCAGGATGCCGGTGGCGACCGCCACCCCTTCATCGCCGTGCAGGCGCATGCCAACGATGGTGGCCAGCGCGGAGGCCAGGATATTAACGAGGTTATTACCAATCAGAACCAGGCTCAGCAGCCGATCAGGACGACGCAGGAGTTTTTCTACCCGGCGTGCGGCGCGACTGCCGTTCTTGACCTGATGACGCAGCTTATAGCGATTAAGGGTCATCATCCCGGTTTCCGACCCGGCAAACCAGGCAGAAACCAGTACCATGATGCAGAGAATGATAATCAGCGTGGTGGTTGAAACATGTTCCAACGCAGAACTTCCTTTTTAACGAGAGACAGGGACAAGCAGATGCTGCAGGATGCGACTGCCGAAGTAGGCCATGGTTAACAGCACCGCTCCGCTGCAGTTAAACCAGACGACGCGGCGACCACGCCACCCTTCATGATAGTGCCCCCACAGCAAAACGATATAAACAAACCACGCGATAATCGAGAGGACGGCTTTATCGACGTTTTCAGCACTGAAGAGATCCTGCATATAGAACAGGCCGGTACAGAGCACCAGCGTCAGCAGCACGACGCCCACCTGGGTGATGTGAAACATCTTACGTTCGATGGTCAGCAGCGGCGGCATATCCTGCGTAAAGGCCAGGCGCTTGTTTTTCAGCTGATAATCGATCCACGCCAGCTGCAGCGCATAGAGCGCGGCGATAATCAGTGTCGCATAGGCGAACAGCGACAGGCCAATATGGATCATCATGCCCGGCGTGGTTTCCAGATGCGTGATGAACGCGTTAGGAACAAAGGTGGCGAAGGCGAGGTTGATCAGCGCGAAGCTGTAGACGATTGGCAGCAGCAGCCAGCCACGATTGCGTGACGCTACGATGGTCATGATGGCGCAGATCAGCAGGCTGACCAGCGAGCCAATATTGAGCAGGCTTAAGTTCTGTCCGCTATCGATGGCGAAGATGCGTTGCTGCAGGGCTACCGCGTGTGTCACCAGCGCCACACAGGCAGAGATCATCGCCATTCGCCGCCAGCCACCATGACGCTTTAGCAGGCTGGGAATGATCAGGGCAAGGCTTAAGGAGTAGGCGAACAGCGCCACTATCGCGAAAACGAACATAGATCCTTTCAGGTTCAGTCAGATAAGGAAAAAGGCAGTATAGCGCCAGCCGGAGCAGGCTCCAAACGATCTGAGGGGCAATTGCAGAGATCGCCGGGGCTTCGTGTTATAATCCGCCGCATTCTGCCGATCAGGCGCCTCGCGATCTTTTTAAGTGAGAGACCATGTTTGATAATTTAACCGATCGTTTGTCGCAAACCCTGCGAAACATCAGTGGCCGCGGAAGGCTGACTGAAGAGAACATTAAAGAGACCCTGCG
>Ga0209371_1000686_pt1 | contig 29005 bp, 16 predicted proteins | sample AgamicAtAmrz_FD_187165 | JGI IMG/M metagenome (GOLD analysis project Ga0209371, IMG submission 187165) | Agave microbial communities from Guanajuato, Mexico - At.Am.rz (SPAdes) (version 2) | ecosystem: Host-associated > Plants > Roots > Rhizosphere | place: Guanajato, Mexico | collected 2012-06-07
GCGTCGAACCGTTCGGCGGCAGCACGTTGAGGTGGACGTTGCCGTCTCCGACATGGCCATAGGAAACCGCCAGGCACTCCGGCAATTTTTCCGCCAGTTCCGCCTCGGCTTCGGCCACGAAAGCCGCAAGTTTCGACAAAGGTACGGAAATGTCGGTACGCATATGCGCACCCCGCAGCGCCTGGCCCTCGTTCATGCCTTCGCGGAACAGCCAGAGCGATTGCGCCTGCGCGCGTGAGGAGGCGATGACGCCGTCCAGCACCAGGCCGTCTTCCATGACGCCCTCGAGGAAGCGTCCCATCAGGTCGGCGGTATCGACCAACCCCGAGCCGGAAATTTCCATCAGCACATAGGCAGGATAATCGCCGGCAATCGGCATCTTGAGGTCGGGTATGGCTTCGATCGCCAGCGTGAAGGCGACGGGCGGCATGAATTCGAAGGCGGACATGAGGTCGCAGCATTCGCGTCGCGCGCGTCGGTAGAGCTTGATGGCATCGTCAAGCGAATTGAGGCCGAGCAGCGCCGTCTCGACATGTTCGGGATTGGGATAAAGCTTGACGGCAACGGCGGTAATGATGCCGAGCGTTCCTTCCGCGCCGATGAAGAGCTGCTTCAGATCGATTCCGCGATTGTCCTTGCGCAGCGTCGACAGCCCGTTCCAGATGGTGCCATCGGGCAGGACCACTTCCAGACCCAGCACCAGTTCGCGCGTCATGCCGTAGCGCAGGACATTGATGCCGCCGGCATTGGTGGAGACGTTGCCGCCGATGCGGCAGCTGCCCTGTGCGCCGAGCGACAGAGGGAAGAACATGCCCTTGTCCTCAACCGCATCCTTGAATTCCGACAGAATGCAGCCGGCCTCCACGACGGCGGAAAAATCGTCGCTGTCTATGGTGCGGATGGCGTTCATGCGCTCGAGGCTCACTACGACCTGATGCTTGGGGGCATCGGGAATGCCACCGAGCACCAGTCCGGTGTTGCCGCCCTGGGGGATGATGGCAAGGCCAAGTTCCGCGCAGGCGCGAACGGTGTCGGAGACTTCCTTGGTCGTGCGGGGGCGGATGACGGCCACGGCCGAGCTGGTGACATCGCCGTGCCAGTCGCGGCAATAGCGCAGCATGTCTTCCTGCGATGTCAGCAGCAAAGCCTCGCCGAGCCTGTTCTTCAACGAGAACCGCAATTCCTCGATATCGGTTTCGCTCACGATCGTCATTCCACCCTCTCCGTCCAATCCGCCCTAAATTTCCGGACAGGGCTGTTTCGCCCTTGCTTTTGCCGGTTTGTGAAAAAATACTATTTTCAATCCGATCATATAAGGTTATCAGACAACCTTACAAGCTAATTTATCGGTCGACTGGCCGATGATGTTTTTTCGGTCTCGGGAGAATGGCCGGGACAAAGAGGAGGAAGACATGCATATCGCAATCATCGGCGCCGCAGGCATGGTTGGCCGCAAGCTGACGCAGCGTCTCGTCAAGGATGGATCGCTTGGCGGCAAGCCGATCGACAAGTTCACGCTCATCGACGTGTTCCAGCCCGAAGCGCCCGCCGGTTTTTCCGGCAAGGTCGATGCGCGTGCCGCCGATCTCTCCGCGCCGGGTGAGGCCGAAAAGCTGATTGAAGCCCGCCCCGATGCCATTTTTCACCTCGCCGCCATCGTCTCCGGCGAAGCCGAGCTCGATTTCGACAAGGGCTACCGCATCAACCTCGACGGCACGCGCTATCTCTTCGACGCCATCCGTATTGCCAATGGCAAGGACGGCTACAAGCCGCGCGTGGTCTTCACTTCGTCTATCGCCGTCTTCGGTGCGCCGCTCCCCTATCCGATCCCGGATGAATTCCACACCACGCCTTTGACCAGCTATGGCACGCAGAAGGCGATTTGCGAATTGCTGCTATCCGATTACAGCCGTCGCGGTTTCTTTGACGGCATCGGCATTCGCCTGCCGACCATCTGCATCCGTCCCGGCAAGCCGAATGCGGCTGCCTCCGGCTTCTTCTCCAATATCCTGCGCGAGCCGCTGGTCGGGCAGGAAGCGGTTCTGCCGGTTCCGGAAAGCATTCGTCACTGGCATGCCTCGCCGCGTTCCGCCGTCGGTTTCCTTATCCATGGCGCAACGATCGACGTCGAAAAGGTCGGCCCGCGCCGCAACCTGTCGATGCCCGGCCTCAGCGCCACCGTCGGCGAACAGATCGAGGCGTTACGCAAGGTCGCGGGCGAAAAGGCCGTTGCCCTCATTCGCCGCGAGCCGAACGAGATGATCATGCGCATGTGCGAAGGCTGGGCGCCGGGTTTCGAAGCCAAGCGCGCCCGCGAACTGGGCTTTACGGCTGAAAGCTCGTTCGAAGAGATCATTCAGGTTCATATCGAGGACGAGCTGGGAGGTTCGCTGAAATGAGTGTCCACCGGGAGGAGAAGAAGCGGTCTGTCGCCTTTATCGGCACGGGCCTGATGGGCGGGCCGATGGCCCGGCGCCTGCTGGGCGCCGGCTTTTCGGTCACGGTCTGGAACCGCAGCGTCGATAAGGCCGAGGCGCTGGTTGCCGATGGCGCGGTTGTCGCGGCATCGCCGGCGGAAGCCGCCAAGGGCGCCGATATCGTCATCACCATGCTGAGCGACGGAAAGGCGGTAGGCGAGGTGCTGTTTGCGGCCGGCGTCGCCGAAGCGCTGAAAAAGGGGGCGGTCGTCATCGACAGCAGCTCAATTGCGCCGCCGATTGCGCGGGAACATTCCTCCCGGCTTGAGGCGCTCGGCATTCATCATGTCGACGCGCCGGTTTCCGGCGGTGTGCCGGGCGCGACTGCCGGTACGCTTGCGATCATGGCGGGTGGCGATGAGGCGCTGATCGCGGGTCTTGCGGATGTTTTCGCACCGATGGGCCGCCTCACCTACGTCGGTCGCTCGGGGGCCGGCCAGCTCTGCAAGCTTGCCAATCAGCAGATCGTCGCCATCACCATCGGCGCGGTTGCCGAGGCGATGATGTTGGTGGAGGCGGGTGGCGCATCCCGCGAAGGGTTCCGCAACGCCATTCGCGGCGGTTTTGCCGAAAGCCGAATCCTGGAACTGCATGGCGAGCGCATGGTGAAGCGCAATTTCGTGCCGGGCGGTCCCTCCAAGTTCCAGCTCAAGGATCTGAATGGCGTGCTGGCGACGGCGAAGGATCTGTCTCTCAACCTGCCGCTTACCCAGCAGGTGACGCGGGAATTCGACGACTTCGTTGGTGACGGCGGTGCCGATATCGACCATAGCGGCATCCTGCTCTACCTCGAAAAACTCAATAACCGGGAACAGGGCTAAGGCAGGCTTATGAGCGACGAGAAGACACCGATGCGCCGCCTGCGGTCGCAGGACTGGTTCGACAATCCCGACCATCTCGACATGACGGCGCTCTATCTCGAGCGCTTCATGAATTACGGTGTGACGCCGGAAGAGCTTCGTTCCGGCAAGCCGGTCATCGGCATCGCACAGAGCGGCAGCGACCTGACGCCCTGCAACCGCGTCCATGTGGAACTGGTCAAGCGGGTGCGGGACGGCATCCGCGATGCGGGCGGCATTCCCATCGAGTTTCCGACCCATCCGATGTTCGAAAACTGCAAGCGCCCGACGGCGGCGCTCGACCGTAATCTTGCCTATCTCAGCCTCGTGGAAGTGCTTTACGGTTATCCGCTCGACGGCGTCGTTCTGACCACGGGTTGCGACAAGACCACGCCTTCGGCACTGATGGCGGCAAGCACGGTCGATATTCCGGCCATCGTGCTTTCCGGCGGGCCGATGCTCGACGGTTACCATGATGGTGATCTGGTCGGTTCGGGCACCGTCATCTGGCGCATGCGCCGTAAATACGGTGCTGGCGAAATCACCCGCGAGGAATTCTTGCAGGCGGCGCTGGAATCTGCGCCTTCCGTCGGCCATTGCAACACTATGGGCACCGCGTCCACCATGAATGCCATGGCGGAGGCGCTCGGTATGTCGCTCACCGGCTGCGGTGCGATCCCGGCCGCTTACCGTGAGCGCGGCCAGATGGCCTATCGCACCGGCCGCCGCGCCGTCGAACTGGTTGTCGAGAACATCAAGCCTTCCGACATCATGACGCGCGAGGCGTTTTTGAACGCGATCCGCGTCAATTCGGCGATTGGCGGTTCCACCAATGCCCAGCCGCATCTCGCAGCGATGGCGAAACATGCGGGCGTGGAGCTTCGCGAGGAAGACTGGCAGGTCCATGGTTACGACATTCCGCTCATCGCCAATGTCCAGCCGGCCGGCAAATGGCTGGGTGAGAAATATCACCGCGCCGGCGGCACGCCCGCCATCATGTGGGAGCTTCTCAAGGCGGGCAAGCTCGACGGAAACTGTCCGACTGTAACCGGCAAGACCATGGCGGAAAACCTGGAAGGTCGGGAATCGACCGACCGCGACGTGATCCTGCCTTATGACAAGCCGCTGAAGGAACGGGCCGGTTTCCTCGTTCTCAAGGGTAATCTGTTCGATTTCGCCATTATGAAGACGAGCGTGATTTCGGCGGAATTCCGCCAGCGTTATCTGAGCGAGCCGGGCCGCGAGGGCATTTTCGAAGGCAAATGCGTGGTGTTCGATGGTTCGGAAGACTATCACGCCCGCATCAACGATCCGTCCCTCGATATTGATGAGCGCACCATTCTTGTCATTCGCGGTGCGGGGCCGCTCGGCTGGCCGGGTTCGGCTGAGGTCGTCAACATGCAGCCGCCGGATGCGCTGTTGAAAAAGGGCATCACCAGCCTGCCGACGATTGGTGACGGCCGGCAGTCGGGTACGGCGGACAGCCCGTCCATTCTCAACGCCTCGCCGGAAAGTGCCGCAGGCGGTGGGCTGGCATGGCTCCGCACGGGCGATGTGATCCGCATCGATTTCAATGAGGGCGAGTGCAATGCGCTGGTGCCGGATGAGGAGCTTGCCGCCCGCAAGGCTGACGGCATTCCCGCCGTTCTCGCAGATGCAACGCCATGGCAGCGCATCTACCGCCAGTCGGTGACCCAGCTTTCGGATGGCGCGGTTCTGGAAGGGGCCGCGGATTTCCGCCGGATCGCCGAGAAGATGCCTCGGCACAATCATTGATCACATAGGACAAAAATCCCCGGCCATGTCCGGGGATTTTTCTTTTCCGGGCGGTTTCGCAATTGATTGCGACCTCTTAATGTACCCGCAAATCCGCATCACAGGGGCAGGACATGACAGATATTTCGATGATAGAAGCCGCGCGTGGGCGCATCGGCAACCATGCGGTTCGCACACCGCTTCTTTCATCGCCTTTTCTGGACGAAATTGCCGGGCGAAAGCTGTTCGTGAAGGCTGAATGCCTGCAAAGAACGGGTTCCTTCAAGTTTCGCGGCGGCTGGTCGGCGGTCTCCGGCCTGCCGGCGGACGTGCGCGCCAAGGGCGTGATCGCCTTTTCCTCCGGCAACCATGCGCAGGGCGTGGCGCTTGCCGCCCGGCTGCACAATGTTCCCGCCGTCATCATCATGCCGTCGGATGCGCCGAAGATCAAAATCGACAATACCTGGGCCTTTGGCGCGGAGGTGGTGCTTTATGACCGTGCTAACGAAGATCGCGATGCGATCGGAGATCGCATTTCGCGCGAGCGTGGGCTGACGTTGATCAGGCCCTATGACGAACCGCTGGTCATTGCCGGGCAGGGAACGGTGGGGCTGGAGATTGCCGAACAGGGCGCGGAGCTGGGCATCGGCGCGGCCGAGGTTCTGGTGCCCTGCGGTGGTGGCGGCCTCACCTCCGGCATTTCCCTGGCACTCGCAGCAAAAGCGCCGAACTACAAGGTCAGGACGTCGGAACCGGAGCGCTTCGACGATGTGGCCCGCTCCCTTGCCTCGGGCAAGATCGAGCGTAACACCGCGACCTCGGGCTCGATCTGCGACGCGATCGTCACGCCGCAGCCCGGCAATATTACTTTCCCCATCATGGCCGGGCTCTGCGGAAAAGGCATTGCCGTGACCGAGGAGGAAGCGCTGCGGGCTATGGTTCTCGCCTTCAACCGGCTGAAGATCGTTGTCGAACCCGGTGGCGCGGTGGCGCTGGCGGCGGCCCTCTTCCACGGCGATGAACTGGAAAGCGAAACGGTGATCGCAGTCGCTTCCGGCGGCAATGTCGATCCGGAGATCATGGCCGCCGCGCTGTCCCGTTTCGGCTGAGGTCAGGCCTCGAGCCGTGCCGCGACCTCATCGGCAATCGCCAGCGAGGCGGTGAGGCCGGGGCTTTCTATGCCGAAAAGATTGACGAGACCGGCAACGCCGTGTGTTTCCGGCCCATCGATGCGGAAGTCCATGGCCGGTTCGTCCGGGCCGGAAATCTTCGGCCGGATACCGGAATAAGCCGGGATCAGCGCGTTATCGGGAAGGCCCGGCCAATAGCGCCGTATCGCATCGCCAAAACCCGCCATGCGTCGGGGATCGACCGCGTAGTCTATGGTGTCCACCCACTCCACATCCGGCCCGAAACGGGCCTGGCCGGCGAGATCGAGGGTGAGATGCACCCCGAGGCCATGGGTGTGCGGCGCGGGGTAGATCAGCCGTGAAAAGGGCGACTTGCCGGCCAGCGAAAAATAACTGCCCTTGGCGAAACGCGCCTGCGGGATCCCATCCTCCGGCAATCCTTCGATCTTTCTCGCCACCATGGGTGCTACAAGCCCGGCGGAATTGACGAGCAGCCGGCATGTCAGGCTGGTGGGCTCCGTTCCGCCGACATGAACGCGGAAACCATTGCCCATCGCCTCTGCCTTTTCGAAGGGTGCGTTCAGGGCAAGGGCCGCGCCATGATCCTGCGCGTCTCCAAGCAGCGCCAGCATATAGCCGTGGCTATCGATGATACCGGTCGAGGGCGATATCAGGGCTGCGACGCAGGCAAGCGCGGGTTCGAGCAGGCGCGCCTGTCGCGTATCGATCAGCTCAAGGTCGTTGCAGCCGTTAGCTTTGCCTTTTTCGCGCAGGGTGGCGAGCATGGCGACCTCTTCATCGCTCGTGGCGACGATGAGCTTGCCGCAGCGGCGGTATGAAACGCCGTGGCTTTGGCAGAAGGCATAGAGCCGTTCCTTGCCGTCCACGCAAAGTCGGGCCTTGAGGCTTCCGGCCGGATAATAAAGCCCGGCGTGGATGACTTCGCTGTTGCGGGAGGAGGTGGCAGAGCCGAATTCCTTCCCGCTTTCGAGGATGATGACGGAAAGGCCACGCATTGCCAGTTCACGCGCTGTCGCGAGCCCTATCACCCCGGCTCCGATGATGATGGCGTCGATGTCCGTCATGGTTCTTTCCGTGCCCGCCACTGGTTTTGAACGGAAATGCCCTCCACCGCGTTAATCCCGAGCCATGGGTAGATTGATGCTTGCCGGTGGGCAAGTTGCAATCGGTATTTTTCCCGATGCGCCACTCTTATGGAATTTTATCTCTACTGAAACAGTGGGGAATAAAGCTATTCTATAAGTGAAATAAGCAATGCCCACTTTGAAGGGCCGAGCAGGAAGGGAGTGTACAATGTCTTATTCCAAGGCAGGAAAAGTAAAAGACTTTGTCTCGCAGCCCCAGTCGCCGCGCAACTGGAAAGATTCGGTTCATGCGGCTCTTGTCGGCGTCTGCGTGGCTTTTGTCGCCGCCGTCATCTTCGGTCTCGTTCCCTGATCCTCCCGATTTTCTCATCAGGTAATTTGAGAACAAAAGGCCGGTCGCTCCTCCGATCGGCCTTTTTCATGCCCATTCACGCCTTCAGGTAATCTTCCGCCAGATCGACCCAGAATGCGGTTCCGATTGGCAGGATATCGTCGTTGAAATCGAATTTCGGATGGTGCAGCGGCGGGTCGTTATCGGTGCGCGCGGTGCCGAGGAAGAAATAACAGCCGGGCCGTTTCTCCAGCATATAGGCGAAGTCTTCCGCACCCATCGATGGGCGCTGCATCTCGGCCACCTTTTCAGGTCCGGCAAAACGCCGGGCGAGATTGGCGACATAATCCGTTTCCGCCTTGTGGTTGACGGTTGCATTGTAACCGCGCTCGTAATCGATGGTGACGCTCATGCCGTAGCTGGCCGCCTGGCCTTCGGCTATTGCCCGGATGCGCTTTTCCAGCTCGTCGCGCACGCCCGGATCGAAGGAGCGGATGGTCAGCAGCATTTCCGCCGTTTCGGGAATGACGTTGCTGGCAGCACCGGCATGGAACGCGCCAACCGTGACGACCGCCGACAATTGCGGATGGATGTTGCGGGACACCACGGTTTGCAGCGCCATGATGATGCTTGCGCCGGCAACGATGGGGTCGGCCGCATCCTGCGGTTCGGCACCGTGGCCGCCATATCCGTTGACCGTGATCTTGCACTCGTCGACGGCGGCAAGGATCGGCCCGTCGCGCAGCACGAATTGCCCGAAGGGCACGCCGGGATCGTTATGCAGGGCAAAAACCGCATCGCAGGGAAAACGTTCGAACAGCCCGTCCTCGATCATGATGCGGGCGCCGCCGAAATTCTCTTCCGCCGGCTGGAAGATAAGATGCAGGGTTCCGTCGAAATTTTTGCGCCCCGCAATGATCTTCGCCGCGCCGAGCAGCATGGCGGTGTGGCCGTCATGGCCGCAGGCATGCATCACGCCCTGATTGGCGCTCGCATAATCCGCTCCGGTTTCTTCATGGATCGGCAGGGCGTCGATATCGGCGCGGATGCCGAGTGTGCGGGTGCTGTCGCCATTGCGGAGCGTGGCGACGACACCGGTTCCGGCCAGCCCCCGCGTAACCTCATAGCCCATTGCCGCCAACTGTTCGGCGATAAAATCCGACGTCTTGAACTCCGAAAGGCCGATTTCGGGGTTGCGGTGCAGGTGGCGGCGAATGGCCACCACATCCGGCATATGGTTGGCAAAGGATGCGAGATTTGCGGTCTGTCTGGTCATTTTTAAAGTCCCGGGTTCGGCCGTTTTTTCCGGCGTCTTTTGTAAATGACATAGCAGCATATGCAGCCATGCGTAAGGGGCGTGCCTGCCCGGAAATGCCCCGAAATTCAGCGCTTGCATCGTGCCGCGACAGGTGGCATGGAACTATTGACGTCCTGGGGCATTAGCTTCTTTCGGATGTAGCGCGGGCTTCTCGGTTCGTGTTGCCCTTCAGGTTGTCAACGGGGGATTATCGGACGTTGCGCGAACAATTTTCGCCATCGGGGAGGGTGCGTAATCCGGTCGGAACGGCATTGCCGGGCCGAACGATACCATTTTCTTCCCCTCATCGGAAAAGCCCTGTCCGCGCCGATCTCCAGCTTCGCAGATATTGCGGAATAATGACGCTGCAGCATGACGCGCCTGCGAATATTCCGCACTTGACGATCCGTTCCGCACAGCGTCCGGTCCGGTTCACCGAAGGTTCAGGATAAGTCATAAATATAGCGTGGCCCGATTTTCGTGTGTGTTCCCGCCACGGACGAAATGCCGGTCAAGTCGAACAAGTTTCCATAAAGTTCAGAATACGAGCCCGATGTCATTTCATATTACCCCGACCGCCGCCGCCCGTGATTCCGAGACGAAGCAGATCGATCATAACGATTCGATCCGCGCGTCCTATATGACGGTGGAGGAACTGCATGATGCGGGCGCCGCGCTTTCCCGCGATGGCGCCGACAGCCTTCCCGGCTTCATGGAGTTCGATTTCTTCGAGCGTCATCGTGAGAACGAGAAGGAAATCCTCAGGGTCTATCGCACCACGGCCGTCGATGCGGAAAATGGCGCGACGATCACGCCGGCGGCGGAATGGCTGCTCGACAACCACTACGTCATCGAAGAGGCGATCCAGGAAGTCCGCCGCGATTTTCCGCGCAAGTTCTATCGCCAGCTGCCGACGATGACGGTGGGCGGCGTGACGATCCCGCGGGTCATGGCGCTCGGCTGGCTTTATGTCGCCCATACCCACAGCACGGTTTCGCGCGAAAACATGACGGCGCTGGTGGATGGCTACCAGACGTCGAAGACGCTGCAGATCGGCGAATTGTGGGCTTTGCCGTCGATCATCCGTTTTGTCCTCATCGAAAATCTCCGCCGTATCTCCATCCGTGTGGAGCGTTCGCGCCGCATGCGACAGAAGGCAAATGAGGTCGTCGATGAAATCATCCGTCTGAACGATGCGGAAGCCTCGGCAGCGCTTCTCAAGCAGGTCGATTCGCTGGTCGACGACCCGACTTTCGCGACGCAGTTCCTTTATCGTCTGAGGAACGGTTCGCAGACCTCCGGTTTTGCCGTTGCCTGGCTCGAAGAGCGTCTTCACGCTGCCGGCACCGATGCTGAAAACGTCATGATGTCGGAGCATAACCGCCTGGCATCCGGCAATGTGACGATGGGCAACATCGTCAAGAGCCTGCGCGAGATCGACGATACTGAATGGTCGGTGTGGTTCGAAGAAGTCAGCCATATCGACAAGGTTCTGCGCGAAGAGACCGACTACGAGGTTCTCGATTTCGGTTCGCGCAACACCTACCGCAACACGATCGAACTTCTGGCGCGCCGTTCTCCCAAGACCGAAGTCGAGGTTGCGCGCGCCGCTGTCGAAATGGCGCGTTCGGAGACGCCGGCCGGTGCGGATGAAACCCATCGCGTCAATGTCGGCTCCGTGCTTGTCGGCCAGCGCCGCTTCGAGCTTGAAAAGGCTTTGGGTTACCGGCCGCTGGTGTCGCAGCGCATCGTGCGCTCGATGCGCAAGTTCAACTGGCTGGCAATCGCCGCGCCGGTGCTGCTGATCACTGCGCTCGCCATGCTCGCTGTCGGCTGGTTCCTGGCGCAGGCCGGCATGCCCTGGTATGTCGTGACCGCCTTCCTGCTGATGTTCGCATTGCCGGCCTCCGAAGGCGCGACCGGCCTCTTCAACACGCTCGTCACCTTCTTCGTGAAGCCGTTCCGGCTGGTCGGATACGAGTTCAAGAACGGCATTCCACAGGATGCCCGCACGCTGGTCGCCGTGCCCTGCATGCTGACCAGCCGCGACAGCGTTGACGAAATGATGCGCAATATCGAGGTGCATTATCTCGCCAATCCGCATGGCGAGATTTATTTCTCGCTCGTCAGCGACTGGCGCGATGCGCAATATGAGCAATCCGATGAGGATCTTGAGATCCTCGATTATGCCAAGCGCGAGCTTGCGGCGCTGAACAGCCGTTATGCCTTTGACGGCAAGACACGTTTTTACCTGCTGCATCGCCGCCGTATCTACAATCCTGCCGAAGGCTGCTGGATGGGCTGGGAGCGCAAGCGCGGCAAGCTGCACGAGCTGAACATGCTGCTGCGCGGCGACAAGGATACGACATTCCTCGGCGGCGCAAACATCGTGCCGGCCGATGTCAAATACGTCATGACGCTGGATGCCGATACGCGCCTGATGCGCGATGCGGTGACCAAGCTCGTTGGCAAGATGCATCACCCGATCAACCGTCCGGTGATCGATCCTGTGTCCGGCCGTGTTGTCGAAGGTTACGGGCTGCTGCAGCCGCGCGTTACGCCCTCGCTGACGACAGGCAAGGACGCTTCCGTCTTCCAGCGCGTCTTTTCGATCAATCGCGGTATCGATCCTTACGTCTTCACCGTTTCCGACGTCTATCAGGACCTGACCTCGGAAGGCACCTTCACCGGCAAGGGCCTCTACGACGTGGATGCCTTCGAGGCGGCGCTGAAGGGCCGTATCGAAGAGAACTCCATCCTCAGCCACGATTTGCTCGAGGGCTCCTTTGCGCGCTGCGCGCTGGTGACCGATGTGGAACTGGTCGAGGATTTCCCGACCCGATACGAGGTGGAAGTGTCGCGCCAGCATCGCTGGGCGCGTGGTGACTGGCAGCTGCTTCCCTTCATCCTTGACCGTGCCCGTGGCGTTACCGCCATCGGCCGCTGGAAGATGGTCGACAATCTGCGCCGCTCGCTCACACCGATCGCGTGGTTCTTCGCCTCGATTCTCGGCTGGTATTTCATGGATCCGCTCGGCGCGCTGATCTGGCAGATCCTGCTGATCTTCTCGCTCTTCGTCGCGCCCACGCTTTCGCTGCTCTCCGGCCTCGTGCCGCGTTCCACCGATATCGTGCCGCAGGCGCATTTCCACACCATCTGGTCGGAAATCCGCGCCACCAATGCACAGGTTGCGCTGCGTATCGTCTTCATCGCCGATGCCGCCTGCATGATGACGGATGCGATTGCCCGTTCGCTCTACCGCCTGCTCGTCAGCCACAAGCTGATGCTGGAATGGCGTACCGCCGCCAGCATGCAATCGAGCGCGCAGGGCAGCATCGTCGATTATTACCGCCAGATGTGGCATGCGCCCGTGGTGGCGATGCTCGGCCTGCTGTTTGCGGCGCTGCCGGGCGATAACGCCTTCCTGATCGGCATTCCCTTCACGCTGCTCTGGGTTCTGTCGCCTGCCGTTGCCTGGTATGTCAGCCAGTCGGCTGAAACCGAAGACCGGCTGTTCGTTTCGGAACACGTTTCCTTCGAGCTTCGCAAGATCGCGCGCCGCACCTGGCGTTATTACGAGGCCTTTGTGACGCCGCAGGAAAACCACCTGCCGCCGGACAATTTCCAGGAAACGCCGGAGCCGATCGTCGCCTCGCGTACTTCGCCCACCAATATCGGTGTCTATCTGCTGTCCATCATTTCGGCACGCCAGTTCGGCTGGATCAGCTTTGCCGATACGCTGGAGCGGATCGAGAATACGATCCAGACCGTCGAGAAGATGGAGAAACATCGCGGCCATCTCTACAACTGGTATCACACTGACACCTTGCAGACGCTTGGTCCGCGCTATGTTTCGGCCGTGGACAGCGGCAATCTCGCCGGTCACCTGATCGCGGTTTCGTCCGCCTGCCGCGATTGGGCGGAAGCCCCTTCCGCCCATCTTCAGGGCAATCTCGACGGTATCGGCGACGTCGCCGGTATCCTGCGCGAAACGCTGAAGGCGCTGCCCGACAACCGCAAGAACCTGCGCCCGCTGCATCGCCGTCTTGAAGAGCGTATCATCGGCTTCTCGAACGCGCTTGCCTCCGTCAAGCGCGAGCATGAATTTGCGTCGATCCGTGTCATCAATCTGGCGGTGCTCGCACGCGACATCCAGAAACTTGCTACCAATGTCGATCATGAGGTGAAGTCGGCGCAGAGCGCGGAAGTGACGCGCTGGGCGCAATTGCTGGTGGAATGCTGCGAGTCGCATATTTCCGACAGCGCCATCGATCTCACCAATATGGAGCCGCTGCGCCAGCGCCTTGCCTCGCTGCGCGACCGTAGCCGCAACCTTGCCTTCTCGATGGACTTCACGTTCCTCTACCGCAAGGATCGCCGTCTTCTGTCGATTGGCTATCGTGTCGAAAGCAAGGAGCTGGATGAGGCCTGCTACGACCTTCTGGCTTCCGAATGCCGTCTGACCAGCCTGTTTGCCATCGCCAAGGGCGATCTGCCGACCGAGCACTGGTATCGTCTCGGCCGTCAGGTCGTGCCGATCGGTGCGCAGGGCGCGCTGGTGTCGTGGTCGGGTTCGATGTTCGAATATCTGATGCCGCCGCTCGTCATGCAGGAGCGTCAGGGTGGCATTCTCAACCAGACCAACAATCTGATCGTCAAGGAACAGATGAACCATGGCCGTCGTCTCGGCACGCCATGGGGCATTTCCGAAGCGGCGTTCAACGCCCGCGATCACAACATGAATTACCAGTACACCAACTTCGGTGTGCCGACCCTTGGCCTCAAGCGCGGCCTTGGCCAGAATGCGGTGATCGCGCCCTACGCGTCGATCCTCGCCAGCCAGTATGATCCTGATGGCGCGCTCGAGAACCTCGACAAGCTGCGCAAGCTTGGGGCGCTTGGCCAATATGGTTTCCATGACGCGGTGGATTTCACGCCGACACGTGTGCCTGACGGCAAGGTCTGCGCGGTGGTCTATAACTATTATGCCCACCACCATGGCATGTCGATTGCGGCTGTCGCCAACGTCGCCTTTGATGGCGTGCTGCGCGAACTGTTCCACTCCGATCCGGTGATCGAGGCGGCTGAGCTGCTGCTGCAGGAAAAGGCGCCGCGCGAAGTTCCGGTCATGAGCGCCAAATACGAGCCGGAAACGCCTGGCAAGGAACAGGCAGACCTGTTGCGTGCGGAAGTGCGCTCCATCGCCGATCCGGCGGTGCGCGACCGCGAAGTGGTGTTCCTCTCGAACGGCCATTATTCGACGATGCTCACCTCCACGGGTGCAGGCTATTCGAAGTGGAACGGCCAGGCGATTTCCCGCTGGAAAGCCGACCCGACCGAAGATCGCTGGGGCACCTTCATCTTCCTGCGCGACACCACCAATGGACAATGGTGGAGTGCGACGGCCGAGCCGCGCGTCATTGAAGGCGAAAAGACCAAAACGATCTTCACCGACGACAAGGCCGAGTTCCACAAGACAACAGGCGATCTGCAGAGCGTCGTTGAATGCATCGTCGCCACCGAGCATGATGCCGAAGGCCGCCGTATCACGCTGCTGAACGTCGGTTCCGAGGATCGCTATATTGAAGTGACCTCCTATATGGAGCCTGTCATCGCGTCTGAAGATGACGATAACGCCCATCCGCTGTTCTCGCGCATGTTCGTGCAGACGGAAATCGGCCGGCGCGGCGATGTCATCCGCGCATGGCGCAACCGTCGCAGCCCGAATGAGCCGGGTACCGTCATTGCGCATCTGGCGGCCGACAATGCCGGCCCGTCGCGCCCGACGGAATTCGAGACGGATCGCGCCAAGTTCATCGGTCGCGGTCGGTCGCTGCGCGAAGCCGCTGCCTTTGATATGGGTGCGACGCTTTCCAGCACGGATGGTTTCACACTCGATCCTATCCTGTCGCTGCGACGCACGGTGCGCGTGCCGGCGGGCAAGAAGGTGAGCGTGATCTTCTGGACGATTGCCGCGCCGAGCCGCGAGGAAGTCGATAAGGCAATCGACCGTTATCGTCATCCGGACGCCTTCGCGCATGAACTGGTGCATGCCTGGACGCGCACGCAGGTGCAGATGCGCCATGTGGGCGTCACCTCGCAGCAGGCGGCCGCCTTCCAGCATCTCGGCCGTTATCTGACCTATCCGGACATGCATCTGCGTGCGGATTCTGAAACGCTGAAAACGGGCCTTGCCTCGCAGCGCGCCTTGTGGCCGCTTGCGATTTCGGGTGATTTCCCGATCTTCAGCCTGCGCATCAACGACGATATGGACATGGATATCGCCCGTGAGGCGCTGAGCGCCCATGAATATCTGCGTTCACGCGGTGTGATCTTCGATCTCGTCATCGTCAACGAACGGGCCGCGTCCTATGCGCAGGACATGCAGCATGCGCTCGATCATATTTCCGAGGCGCAGCGCCGCATCAATCCTGCCGATGGCGGTCGTCCGCACGTCTTCTCGGTGCGCCGCGACCTGATGGATGAAGAGACCTGGAGCGCGCTTCTGGCCGCCTCCCGCGTTGTCCTCCATGTGCGTAACGGCAAGATCGTCGATCAGATCAACCGCGCGGTATCGCTGTTTGCGGCCCATCGCGGCCCCGACGGCACGAGCGACGCTGCACAGGCCCGTCTGCCTGTTCTGGTCTTCCCTGTTGCGGAGCCGGTGGAGGATGCGGGTGATCTCGATTTCTGGAACGGTTTCGGCGGTTTTGCCAGAAGCGGTCAGGAATATGTCGTGCGCCTCAATGGCGGGCAGTCGACGCCGCATCCGTGGATCAACGTCATCTCGAACGAGAATTTCGGCTTCCATATTGCGGCTGAAGGTGCCGGTTTCAGCTGGAGCCGCAATTCGCGCGACTATCAGCTGACACCCTGGAGCAACGATCCGGTCATCAACCGGCCGGGTGAGGCCTTCTATGTCGCCGATGTGGAGACAGGAAAGCTCTATACGCCCTGTGCCGCGTTGTCGCGCGATCCCGAAGCCATGTTCGAAACCCGCCATGGTCTCGGTTACTCCGTGCTGACCGGCGTGGCCGATACGCTGGAGGTGGAGCTGACGCAGACCGTAGACCGTGAAAAACCGGTCAAGCTCTCGCAGGTCATCGTTCGCAACAAGGGTTCGAAAAGCCGCCGCCTGAAGGTCTATGCCTATGTGGAATGGGTGCTCGGCAATAACGGCCAGAAATCCGCGCCGTTCATTCTGAGCAGGCACGATGCCGGTAACAATGCGATCTTCGCATCGAACCCCTACAGCATCGACTATAGCGCCCGCACGGCGTTTCTGACGCTCGACAGCGAGGCAAGCGGCTTCACCACCAGCCGCCGGGAATTCATCGGCCGCTTCGGTTCGGCACAGGCGCCGCAGGGCATCGTGTCCGGCGCTGCACTCAGCGGCAGCACGGAGGTCGACGGCGATCCCTGTGCTGCGCTGATGCAGGAAATCCACCTGAAGCCCGGTGAAGAACGGCACATGACCTTCATTCTCGGCGATGCCGACAATGCGGAAGAGGCCGAAGCGCTGGTGAAGGACGTTCGCAAGGCGGACTTCCAGACGGTGCTGGATGAGAGCAAGGCGTTCTGGACGGGCTTTACCGGTCAGTTGCAGGTTTCCACGCCCGATTCCGGCTTCAACCACATGGTCAACAACTGGCTGCCCTATCAGGCGCTGGCATGCCGCATTCTGGCGCGTACCGCCTTCTACCAGTCAAGCGGCGCCTTCGGTTTCCGTGACCAGCTTCAGGATACGCTGGCCTTCCTGCTCTACCAGCCGGATCTCGCCCGCAAGCAGATTCTGCGCGCGGCAGGCCGTCAGTTCCCGGAAGGCGATGTGCAGCACTGGTGGCTGCCGCTGACGGGCGCCGGTGTTCGCACCACGATCTCGGACGATGTGGTCTGGCTCGCTTATGCGATCAACCAATATGTCTCGGCCACGGGTGATGTCGCCATCCTCGATGAAAGCATCCCCTTCCTGAAGGGCGCGGCGTTGATGCCCGGCCAGCATGACGCCTTCTTCCAGCCGGAAACCAGCGACAGATCCGCCACGCTTTATGAGCATGCGGCGCTGGCGCTCGATCTTGCCATTCATCGCACTGGCGAAAATGGTCTGCCGCTGATCCTCGGCGGCGACTGGAACGACGGCATGAACCGTGTCGGTATCGGCGGCAAGGGCACCAGCGTCTGGCTCGGCTGGTTCCTGTCTGGAGCGTTGCGCGATTTCATCGAGATTGCGGAAAAGCGTGGCGATACCGACCGCGTCGGCAAATGGGCGGCGCACCGGGAAAGACTGCGCAATGCGCTGGAAACAGCGGGTTGGGATGGCGGCTATTACCGGCGCGGTTATTTCGATGACGGCACGCCGCTCGGTTCCGCCGAAAGCGAGGAATGCCGGATCGATTCGCTCGGCCAGAGCTGGAGCGTTCTCTCCGGCGAAGGTGAGGAAGGCCGTTCGCGGCAGGCAATGGATGCCGTCATGGAGCATCTGGTCGATGAAAAGACCGGTATCATCCGGCTGTTCACGCCGCCCTTCTCGCGTGCGCCGCATGATCCGGGTTACATCAAGGGATATCCGCCGGGTGTGCGCGAAAACGGCGGACAATATACCCATGCGGCGACCTGGGTGGTTCTCGCCCTTGCGAAGCAGGGTAGGGCGCAGGAAGCATGGAACTGCTTCAAGCTGCTCAACCCCGTCAATCATGCGCTCGATGCGGCAGCATCGGAAACCTATCGGGTCGAACCCTATGTGGTGACTGCGGATGTCTACGGTGAAGGCGCTTATGCAGGCCGTGGCGGCTGGAGTTGGTACACGGGTTCCGCCGGCTGGCTCTACCGCGCCGCTGTCGAGGGCATTCTCGGCATCACCCGCACCGACGGTAAACTGCATATTTTGCCGTCGCTGCCGGAGGACTGGAGCGGCTTCTCGGTGAAGATCACGCTCGACGGTAAGGCAAGGGATATTGTCGTAAGCCGCAAGGCCGACACGGCGGAAGTCTCCGTTTCCGTTGATGGCAAGGCCCTGTCGGCAGATGACCGGGTGATCCCCTTCGACTGAGACGATCAGGTTTCCGTTCGCCTTTAAACTCAGGCTCCCGTGGTAACGCGGGGGCCTGAATCTTTATGGGGCTACCCTGGCCTCCGACTCAGTCTATGGGTCGGATCATGGCACGGAAGCCCGGGCCTCCTTCGCGGTGTCGGCTGGAAGGTCCTGCAGCACCGAGATAGGATCATATTGGCGAAGGTTGTGATGGCGCGGTGCCGGATCGTCCGGTGCGGACTGTCTCGTCAATCTTTTCGAGAAAAGCAGCAGTCGCGAATAGTCGGTCGATCGGAAGGGAGTTATCTTGCAATTCAGCGCATCTTTCACAGAAATTGCACTGTTGGCGTTGCTCGCCATTCTTTCCCTGGCGTTGTCGTGTTGGCTGGCGCGCTACCCACGCAAAACGAGCGTCGGAATAATGCTCGGTGTGTTGCTTGGAATTTTCCTGACCAATCTCGCAGCAGGTATTGTCGCCTTTCTGGGAAATGTCCTCCCCTTCGGGCAGATCGATTTCTGGCTGGCAAGTTCCTTGACCGGAATTCTTCGATAGACGACCTGGGATCTGGCGGGGCCGTCGGGAAGCGCACAAAGAAAAAGGGCGGACAGCATGCTGTCCGCCCTATCTTCATTCCGTCAGCCAGACCCTCAGGAGGCAATGGCCTTTGGCCGGGGCTGCTGGTTTTCGTCTTCCGTCAGCAGGCCGCTGGTGCGCAGCAGCGAGGTAAAGCGTCCGCCGCGCTGGCTCAGCTCATCGAAGGTGCCCTTTTCGATGATCCGGCCCTGATCAAGGAAGAGGACGAGATCGGCATCGCGAACCGTGGAAAGGCGGTGGGCGATGATGAAGGTCGTACGGTTCTTTCTCAGCGCGTCGACTGCGGCCTTCACCCGGGCTTCCGTTTCCACGTCCAGCGCACTGGTCGCTTCGTCGAGAACCAGAATAGGGGCGTTCTTCAGGATGGCGCGTGCAATGGCGATGCGCTGGCGCTCGCCGCCGGACAGGCGGTTGCCGCGTTCACCCACCTGGGTCAGGTAGCCGTTGATGCGGCTGTCGATGAAATCCGTGGCCGCTGCGGCTGCCGCTGCTTCCACCACCTCCGCATCGGTGGCCGATTCACGGCCGAGGCGGATGTTTTCGCGAATGGAGCGGTTCAGCAGGCCGGCATCCTGAAATACGGTGGCGATGGAGTTGCGGAGCGAATTTTTCGTCACCGTCGAAATATCGGTCCCATCGATCAGGATCTGGCCGGAATCGGGATCGTAGACCCGCTGCAAAAGGTTGATAAGCGTGGTCTTGCCAGCCCCTGTCGGTCCGACGATCGCGACTGTCTCGCCGGCCCTGGCCGTGAACGAAACGTCGTGAACGCCCTGCTTGGTGTTGGCGAAACCGAAATTGATGTTGCGGAACTCCACCGTGCCGGAGACATTCGACAATTCACGTGCATCCCCCGGTTCTTCCCGTTCCTTGACGGAATCTTCCAGTACGAAGAAATCCTCGAGCTTGGCGCGGGCTTCGAAAATCTGCGTCACGAATTGGCGCATCTGGTCCAGACGGCCGATCAGGAGATTGGCGAAACCGATGAAGGCGATGACATCGCCAACGCGCAACTCGCCGTTCTTCACCAGCACGGTACCGATGACGAGGATGATCATCATCGAAACGGTGGAGGCCGTGCGGTTCAGAGCACTGGCGAAGGCCCACCAGTCCAGCACCGGATATTGCGCGCTCAGCAGCTTTTCAGTGAAAGATTTCAGCGCTTTCGTTTCGGCCTCGATGCGGTTGTAGCTGTGCAGCACCGAGACGTTGCTGATGGAATCGCTGACATGGGCAAAAACGCTGTGATAGTGTTCTTCAACCGAAGCCTGGCCGTCCTTGGTGCGGCCCATCACCCACTTGCCGATGAACCAGTAGACGATACCGAGGCCGATCAGCACGAAGCTGAGGCGCAGGTCCATGGACATGGCGGTCGGCACCAGCAGCACCAGTGCGACGAAGGTGGCCAGATGCGTGCGCATGAATTCGAGCCACAGGCCGAACAGCGTTTCGCTGGCGCGCAGCAGCGTGTGCAGGGCGTTGGATGTGCCGCGCTGATGGTGCCAGGAAAGCGGCATCGAGATGATGCGCCCGAAGGCTTCCGTCAGCAGCGAAGCGCGCCGGCCATGGGCCAGCCGGTCGGCCTCGCGGGCGACAGCCACATAAGCGACGGTGTTGAAGACACCGAAACCCGCCCAAAGAATGAGAATGGGCGTGACGTTGGTGCCGGAAGAGATGGCGTCGATGATCCGGCCGAACAGCACCGGTTCGGCGATAGTGATCGCTGCAAGAATGACGTTGGCGATGACGACCACCGTCACCCGCCATTTATGTACGGTCAGATAGCGCAGAGCGCGTGTGTAAACCTGAAACAAGGTCAAATTTTCAATCCAGTCCGAGCGTCTTTTTCGAGCGGTTGTTTGTTCGGCCTCAAGGCAAGTTATTTTAGCAAGGTTGCATGAGGCGGCGAAATTTGTGTAATTATCGCTCTTTCTGTCTGAATGGCGGCTTAACAGATTGACCGCGCGTGCGAACCGAAAAAAAACGAACCCGATGTTTCCCGGGACCTGCCGTCACAAGATTTCGCATCTTCGTTTCAGGGATTGCTAACGACGATATGTTCAATCTCAACCGACCGGCGCCCGAGTAACATGACGTCATCGCGGGACCACGTCCTTCGTGTCATTCCCTTCAAGCCAAGCTCCGGACCACGTGTCTTTATGCATGATATTCTTCACTTCATCTCTGCGTGTTACCAGGCGGGAAGCGCCGACCGCGTTCGTTCCGAATTTGCAACGCTCATTCGCGAATACGGTTTCGAATATTTTCTCGTCAGCAGGCGGATGACCGGGGAGCTCGCCTCCACCGGACACATCCTTGCGCAACATCTGCCCGAAGGCTGGCTGGAGGTCTACAGGGCCAAGAAATACAATCTCGTCGATCCCGTCCGCAAGGTGATCGGCATGGTGCACAAGCCGTTTCAGTGGAAGGAAGCGCTGGAGGGCCTACCGCGTGCGATGCATCGCAAAAGGGCGAGCGTTTTTTTCCACGATGCCGGCCGGTACGGTCTGCAGGGTGGTTACGCCTTTCCAGTGCACGGCCGTGCGGGCTTCATCGGTGCTGTCTTCATTGGCGGCCAGGATCGGCAATTGCCCTCTTTGCAGGTGGAACTGCTCGATGCGGCCACGCGTGCCGTGTTCTGGCGCCTGCTCGATCTTTGCGGGCAGGCGCATGGCTTCAGCAACGCCCCTGACGTTTCCGCTCTCGAACTTACGAGGCGCGAAATGGAGGTGCTGACGCTGATGGCGGACGGCATGACTTCCACCGAAATTGGACGCCAACTATCGATCTCCAACCACACGGTCGACTGGTATATCAACGGAATTCAGCGCCGTTTCAGCGCCAAGAACCGGCAGCATACCGTAGCGCTTGCTTTTCGTCATGGTTTGCTGAGCTAGCGCAAACAGGACAGTTCTCGCCGGAATTGCCCTTTCCAAGACCGGGTTTTGCTGCTTAATTCCGCAGTGCAGCAGAAATTTTGTTTTGGCGTGTGGGGAGACCGTCTTGAAAATATCGAAAATACTTGTTGCCAACCGATCCGAAATTGCGATCCGCGTTTTCCGGGCAGCGAACGAGCTTGGGATTAAAACCGTTGCGATTTGGGCGGAAGAGGACAAGCTGTCTTTGCACCGCTTCAAGGCAGACGAATCCTATCAGGTCGGCAGGGGTCCGCATCTCGCCAAGGATATGGGACCGATCGAGAGCTATCTTTCGATCGAGGAGGTCATTCGCGTAGCCAAGCTCTCCGGAGCGGACGCGATCCATCCCGGTTACGGTCTTCTGTCTGAAAGCCCCGAATTCGTGGAGGCCTGCAACAAGGCCGGCATCACCTTTATCGGACCGACGGCGGATACGATGCGCCAGCTCGGCAACAAGGTGGCTGCGCGCAATCTGGCGATCTCGGTCGACGTCCCCGTTGTTCCTGCTACCGATCCGCTGCCCGACGATATGGCGGAAGTGGAGCGCATGGCCGAGGAAATCGGCTATCCGGTCATGCTGAAAGCCTCCTGGGGCGGCGGCGGACGCGGCATGCGCGCCATCCGCAGACGAGAGGATCTCGCCCGCGAGGTGACGGAAGCCAAGCGCGAGGCGAAAGCCGCTTTCGGCAAGGACGAGGTCTATCTGGAAAAGCTGGTCGAGCGTGCGCGTCACGTCGAAAGCCAGATTCTCGGCGACACACACGGCAATGTCGTGCATCTGTTCGAGCGTGATTGTTCGATCCAGCGCCGCAATCAAAAGGTGGTCGAGCGTGCGCCCGCGCCTTATCTCACCGAAGCGCAGCGTCAGGAACTTGCGGCCTACTCCCTGAAGATCGCCGCCGCGACCAGCTATATCGGCGCCGGCACGGTCGAATATCTGATGGATGCCGATACCGGCAAATTCTACTTCATCGAGGTCAATCCGCGCATCCAGGTGGAGCATACCGTCACCGAAGTCGTGACCGGTATCGATATCGTCAAGGCGCAGATCCATATTCTCGAAGGCGCTGCCATCGGCACGGCGGAATCCGGCGTGCCTCGCCAGGAGGATATCCGTCTCAACGGCCATGCGCTGCAGTGCCGTATCACGACGGAAGACCCCGAACATAACTTCATTCCGGATTACGGCCGTATCACCGCCTACCGTTCCGCCTCTGGCTTCGGTATCCGTCTGGATGGCGGTACTTCCTATACCGGCGCTGTCATCACCCGCTATTACGATCCGCTGCTCGTCAAGGTAACGGCCTGGGCGCCGCAACCGGATGAGGCGATCAACCGCATGGACCGCGCGCTGCGCGAATTCCGTATTCGTGGCGTCGCGACCAACCTCACCTTCCTCGAAGCCATCATCGGTCACGACAGTTTCCGCAACAATACCTATACGACTCACTTCATCGATTCGACGCCGGAGCTGTTCGCGCAGGTCAAGCGTCAGGACCGCGCCACCAAGCTCCTGACCTATCTTGCCGACGTGACCGTCAACGGCCACCCGGAAACCAAGGGTCGCGCCAGGCCGTCCGAAAAGGCGGCAAAGCCCGTCGTGCCTTATATCGATGCGCCGACGCCCGATGGCACCAAGCAGTTGCTGGACAAGCTTGGCCCGAAGGGTTTTGCGGACTGGATGCGCAATGAAAAACGCGTTCTGGTTACCGATACGACCATGCGCGACGGGCACCAGTCGCTGCTGGCCACCCGCGTTCGCACCCATGATATTGCCCGCGTCGCCAGCGTTTACGCCAAGGCGCTGCCGCAGCTTCTCTCGCTGGAATGCTGGGGCGGGGCGACGTTCGACGTTTCCATGCGCTTCCTGACGGAAGACCCATGGGAGCGTCTTGCGCTGATCCGCGAAGGCGCGCCGAACCTGCTGCTGCAGATGCTTTTGCGCGGCGCGAACGGCGTCGGATACAAGAATTATCCCGACAATGTCGTCAAATATTTCGTCCGTCAGGCCGCAAAAGGCGGGGTCGATCTTTTCCGCGTCTTCGACTGCCTGAACTGGGTGGAGAACATGCGCGTCTCGATGGATGCGATTGCCGAGGAGAACAAGCTCTGCGAGGCGACCATCTGCTATACCGGCGATCTGTTGAATTCGGCGCGTCCGAAATATGATCTCAAATATTATACCAACCTTGCCGCCGAGCTTGAAAAGGCCGGCGCTCATATCATCGCCGTGAAGGACATGGCCGGCCTGTTGAAACCGGCCGCCGCCAGGGTTCTGTTCAAGGCGTTGCGTGAGGCGACCGGCCTGCCGATCCACTTCCACACTCATGATACCTCGGGCATTTCCGCCGCGACTGTTCTTGCGGCCGTGGATGCCGGTGTCGACGCCGTCGATGCCGCAATGGATGCCTTCTCCGGCAATACGTCGCAGCCATGCCTTGGCTCGATTGTGGAGGCGTTGGCGGGGTCGGAACGCGATACGGGTCTCGATACCGAATGGATCCGCCGCATTTCCTTCTACTGGGAGGCTGTGCGCAACCAGTATGCCGCCTTCGAGAGCGATCTCAAGGGACCGGCCTCGGAAGTCTACCTGCACGAAATGCCGGGCGGCCAGTTCACCAACCTCAAGGAACAGGCGCGTTCGCTGGGTCTCGAAAGCCGCTGGCACGAGGTGGCGCAGGCCTATGCCGACGCCAACCGGATGTTCGGCGATATCGTCAAGGTAACGCCGTCCTCCAAGGTCGTCGGTGATATGGCGCTGATGATGGTCAGTCAGGATCTGACGGTGGCCGACGTTGAAAACCCCGATCGTGAAGTGTCTTTCCCGGAATCGGTGGTGTCGATGCTGAAGGGCGATCTTGGACAGTCGCCCGGCGGCTGGCCGGCAGCCCTGCAGAAAAAGGCGCTGAAGGGCGAAGCGCCCTATACGGTTCGTCCGGGTTCGCTGCTGGAAGATGCAGATCTCGATGCCGAACGGAAGGTGATCGAGACCAAGCTGGAGCGCAAGGTCGACGATTTCGAGTTCGCGTCCTATCTGATGTATCCGAAGGTTTTCACGGATTTCGCGCTGACAGCCGAGACCTATGGCCCGGTTTCGGTGCTGCCCACCCATGCCTATTTCTACGGCATGGAGGATGGCGAGGAACTGTTTGCCGATATCGAGCGCGGCAAAACGCTTGTCATCGTCAATCAAGCCTCGTCCGGCACGGATGACAAGGGCATGGTGACGGTGTTCTTCGAGATCAACGGCCAGCCGCGCCGCATCAAGGTGCCGGATCGTGCCCATGGCGCTTCCGGCTCCCCCGTGCGCCGCAAGGCCGAACCCGGCAATACCGTCCATATCGGCGCGCCGATGCCGGGCGTGATCAGCCGCGTCTTCGTCAATCAGGGCCAGGAGGTCAAGGCCGGCGACGTGCTGCTCTCCATCGAGGCGATGAAGATGGAAACCGCGCTTCACGCCGAACGCGACGGCAAGATCGCAGAAGTTCTGGTGCGCCCCGGCGACCAGATCGATGCGAAGGATCTGTTGGTCGCTTACGGGGAATAAAGCCCTATCCGATCATTGATGAGTGTCAGACGCCCGCCTCTCCCGGCGGGCGTTTTTTGTTGCGCAGCCGTAAAAACTCGAATATGCATGTTCGTGCACGTTTATTCCGGTTTATGCATGAGTTCCGATGAGCGATCATTTTGTCAGCGAGCGGCAGGCGCTCATCCTTGCGCAGTTGCGGCAAAGCGGCCGGGTACTGGCGCAGGATCTTGCGCAGAATTTCGGCGTTTCCGAAGACACCGTGCGCCGCGACCTGCGTGAGATGGCAGCCCGGGGAGAATGCCTGCGGGTTTATGGCGGGGCGTTGCTTTCCGACAGCAAAACGGTGCCGCTGAAGACGCGCATTGCCGAGGATGCGGACCGCAAGGCACTGCTGGCGCGCGCCGTTGTTCCGCTTCTCGAGCCGGGCATGGTCGTCTTCATCGATGCCGGCTCCACCAATCTCGCCATTGCAAGGGCGCTTCCCGCCGGGCTCAACCTGACGGTGGTGACGAATACGCCCGCCATTGCCGCTGAACTGACGGGGCGGGCCGATATCGATCTGGTGCTGATCGGCGGCAAGGTCGATCCGGCCGTAGGTGCTGCGATTGACGCCATGGCGCTTCGGCAGCTCGAACTGATGCGGCCCGATCTCTGCATTCTCGGTGTCTGCGGCGTTGCGGCCGAGACGGGTCTGTCAGCGGATGTTTTCGAGGATGCGGTGTTCAAGCGGCTCGCCTGCAGCGCCAGCCAGCGGATTGTCGCCGCCATCACCACGGAAAAGCTCGGCCACAGGGCAGCTTTCCATGTGCATGATTTTTCTCCACCTCTTTCCCTCGTGCTGGAACAGGATGCCGACCGCGCATTCGTCGAGGCGCTGTCGGCAAAGGGCGTACAGATTTATTGCGGCGATGATGACGTCGCTAAGTTTTCTCATGGTCAAGTCTGAAGGATATTGCCGATGAATGGCCCCACGACATTTTCGCCGACAGGCATACGCTCGTCCTATCTGACTCGGCACAGGCTGGGCGTTTCCCTGCTGTTTTTGATGAACGGTTTCATGATGGGGTCATGGGCGCCCAAGATTCCGGAATTTGCGGCGCGCCTGTCCCTCAGTGAGAGCGCGCTCGGCCTGATCATTCTGGTCTTCGGCATTGGCTCGCTGGTTTTCATGCCGATTGCCGGTTCACAGATCGCCCGTTTCGGCTCGCGTACGGTGAGCCTCGTCACTGCGGCGATCTTTTTGCCGACTCTGCTTTTCATTTCCTGGGCAGGCACGGTGTGGGCCGGGGTGATTGCGGTGTTCTTGTTCGGCGGGCTGACGGGGGCCATGGATGTCGCCATGAACGCCAATGCGGTAGCGGTTGAGCGGGATATGCGCCGCGCCATCATGTCGTCGTGCCACGCCTTCTGGAGCCTTGGCGGCCTGATCGGCGCCGGTCTTGGCGGTTATCTCATCACGGCCATCGGCGTGCAGGGACATGCCATTGCGCTAACCGTCATCGCGCTCGTGCTGCTGGTCATCGCGTGGCCGCGCGTCCTTGCGGATCGTCCGCATCCGGAGGAGGAACGCCCGAAAGGCGGCCTGCCGCTGACGCCGCTGCCATGGATTATCGGCCTGATGGCGCTGTTCTCGATGATTCCGGAAGGCGCTATCCTCGATTGGGGCGCGCTTTATCTGCGCAATGAACTCGGTGCTTCGGTATCGCAGTCCGGTTTCGCCTTCGCGGCCTTCTCCATGACCATGGCGGCCATGCGGTTTGCCGGCGATCTGGTGCGTGACCGCTTCGGCGCCGTGACGACCCTGCGCTTCTGTTCGGCCATGTCGATTATCGGTCTCCTGATTGCCGGTCTTGCGGGAAATTCCACTATTGCGATCATCGGCTTCGCGATTGCCGGCATCGGCATTTCCAACATGGTGCCGATTGCCTTTTCCGCCGCCGGCAACATGCCGGGACTGGCGCCCGGCATTGGTCTCTCGGTGGTCACCACCATGGGTTATTCCGGTATTCTGGTGGCGCCATCGGCCATCGGCTTTATTGCCGAGCATACCGGTCTTGCCAGCGTCTTCATCGCCCTGCCACTCTTGCATGTGGTGGTTCTGCTGCTTTCGCGGCTCGCCCGCCATGCGGATGGCGCGGGCAAGGAATAGGCGTCTCGAATTTTGCCATGATTGCGGTAAAGTAGAAGCTCTCATGCGTTGGGTGTTGACAAGCAGGCTTGCCTGTTTCACCTCAATTGCCAGACCTTGCCGCAAGCTCCAGAGACCGCCATGACGTCACATGCCGATTACGATCCCAAGCCCCGCCGCGCATCCGTCGCCGTAGACGTGGGCGGTGTCATCGTCGGTGGCGGCGCGCCCGTCGTGGTGCAGTCGATGACCAACACCGATACGGCGGATATCGACGCCACCGTCAGCCAAGTGGCGGCGCTCTTCCGGGCCGGTTCGGAAATCGTGCGCATCACCGTCGACCGCGACGAGAGCGCGGCCGCCGTGCCGAAAATCCGTGAGCGGTTGCTGCGGCTTGGGCTTGATGTGCCGCTTGTCGGCGATTTTCATTATATCGGCCACAAACTTCTGGCCGATCATCCGGCCTGCGCCGAAGCGCTGGCGAAATACCGCATCAATCCGGGCAATGTCGGTTTCAAGGACAAGAAGGACAAGCAGTTCGGCGAGATCGTGGAAATGGCGATCCGCTACGACAAGCCGGTGCGAATCGGCGTCAATTGGGGGTCGCTCGATCAGGAACTTCTGACGACGCTGATGGACAAGAACAAGGAGCAGGGTTTCCCTCTCTCCGCCCGGCAGGTCACGCGTGAGGCCATCGTTCAGTCGGCGTTGATTTCCGCCGAGCTTGCCGAAGAGATCGGTCTGCCGCGCAACCGCATCATCCTGTCGGCCAAGGTCAGCCAGGTGCAGGACCTGATCGCCGTTTATTCCATGCTGTCGGAACGCTCCGATCACGCCCTGCATCTCGGCCTCACCGAAGCGGGCATGGGCTCCAAGGGCATCGTCGCCTCGTCCGCCGCCATGGGGTACGTCTTGCAGCACGGCATCGGCGATACGATCCGTGTCTCGCTGACGCCGGAGCCGAATGGCGACCGCACCCGCGAAGTGCAGGTGGCGCAGGAATTGCTGCAGGTCATGGGTTTCCGTCAGTTCATTCCGGTCGTTGCCGCATGTCCCGGCTGCGGGCGCACCACGTCCACCGTCTTTCAGGAACTTGCCCAGAACATCCAGAACGATATTCGCAAGAACATGCCGATCTGGCGTGAGAAATATCCGGGTGTCGAGGCGCTCAATGTCGCCGTCATGGGCTGTATCGTCAACGGCCCCGGTGAAAGCAAACATGCCGATATCGGCATTTCCCTGCCCGGAACCGGCGAAAGCCCCGCCGCGCCCGTCTTTATCGACGGTGAAAAGGCGCTGACCCTGCGTGGTCCCAATATCGCCGCCGATTTTGAAGCGCTTGTGATCGATTACATCGAAAAGCGTTTTGGCCGAAAAGATGCGGCGGAGTAAAGAGTACCGTGAAAAGGCCGGAATTCCACTGTCATACCTCCTGAACCTCTCGGAGCATCAAAACACATGATCAAAAAAATCGCGATCGTTGCCCTTTGCGGGACCTATCTTTCCGCCTGCACCACCACCGATCCCTATACGGGTGAGCAGAAGATGTCGAACACCGCCGGCGGTGCCGGCATCGGCGCCGTGGTCGGTGCTCTGGGTGGTCTGGCTGTCGGCGGTTCGCCGACCGGTCGCCGTAATGCCGCGCTTATCGGCGCGGGCATCGGCGCGCTCGCCGGCGGCGCTATTGGCAATTACATGGATGGCCAGGAAGCAGAGCTTCGCGCCCAGCTTCAGGGAACCGGCGTTTCGGTTACCCGCCGTGGCGACAGCATCGTTCTCAACATGCCGTCGAACATCACCTTCGCGACGGACCAGGATCAGGTCATTCCGCCGTTCTATCAAACGCTTGATTCCGTTGGCATCGTGCTG
>Ga0209371_1000687_pt1 | contig 29000 bp, 20 predicted proteins | sample AgamicAtAmrz_FD_187165 | JGI IMG/M metagenome (GOLD analysis project Ga0209371, IMG submission 187165) | Agave microbial communities from Guanajuato, Mexico - At.Am.rz (SPAdes) (version 2) | ecosystem: Host-associated > Plants > Roots > Rhizosphere | place: Guanajato, Mexico | collected 2012-06-07
TCTTTCGCGGCGCGGAACTGCTGGAGGCCGAGTATTTCAATTTCCTCGGTGAAGGCGGGGCGGAGGTGTTGCCGCTTCTGCATGCGCGGGCGGTGCCGGGCGGACCGGTTTCGCGCGTGGCCTATGAGGCGTTCAAGGCAGAGTTTCTCGAACGCCTTAAGGCCTGCCCGCCGCTGGACGGGCTTTATCTCGCCATGCACGGCGCGATGAATGTCGAAGGCATGGACGATGCGGAAGGTGACTGGATTTCAAGCGCCCGCGCCGTCGTCGGGCCGGATGTCGTGGTCTCTGCGAGCTACGATCTGCATGGCAATGTCAGCCAGACGATCATCGATCAGCTTGACATATTCGCCGGCTACCGAACTGCACCGCATATCGATGTGCGCGAGACGATGGTACGGGCGTGGGCGATGCTGCTGAAGGCCCTGAAGACGGGCGAAAAGCCCGGCGTGGCCTGGGCGAAAATTCCCGTTCTGCTGCCGGGTGAAAAGACATCCACGGAAGACGAACCCACCAAAAGCCTTTACGCCGTTCTGCCGGATCACGATACGCGGCCCGGCATTTGGGATGCGAATTTTCTGATCGGCTACGTTTGGGCGGACGAACCCCGGGCGACGGCCTGCGCCGTGGTGACGGGAACGGACAAAGCGGCCGCACAGGCGGTCGCGATAGAAATCGCGCAATCCTACTGGAATACCCGGCAGGATTTTTGTTTCGGCCCCGTGACCGAGCCGCTCGAGGCCATTCTGGATATCGCCGAAAAAACGGCAACGCGGCCGATCATCTTGGCCGACTCCGGCGATAACCCGACCGGTGGTGGGGTTGGCGATCGCGCCGATGTTCTGGCTGCGCTGATTGCGCGCAACTGGCAGGGTGCGCTGCTGGGCGGTATCACCGACAGGCCGGCGGTCGAAGCCTGCTTTGCGGCCGGCGAAGGTGCCGCGCTTTCCCTGAAGATCGGCGGCAGTCTCGATCCACAGAGCCCGTCCGTGACCGTCGACGCCCGCGTTGTGAAGCTGGACGATCCAGGTGCTGCGGATCAGCGGCAGGCTGTGGTCGCCATCGGCGGCATCACGGTCATTCTGGCGGCGCGGCGCAGGCCCTATCACATGATTTCCGATTTCACCCGTCTCGGCTTTAATCCAAAGGAGGTGCGGCTACTGGTCGTCAAGTCCGGTTATCTTTCACCGGAGCTTGCGCCTATCGCCAACCCCAACCTCATGGCGCTGACGGAAGGGGTCATCAATCAGGATATCGAAAATCTTCCCAATCGCCGCCGGAATGGCGATTTTTACCCATGGAAGCCGCATTTCGATTATACCCCTCAACCCATCCTTTCGGCCCGCTGGCGATGACAGCGGTTCGGTAGCTTTTACCCAGCGATCCGGCGGTGCCGGATCATCTCAGGCGAATATCCATGCCGTCGGCTCTTTCCATCGTCATCAACAATCCGTCGATCCGCATCGGGGCGCTCGCCATCCTGTTCTTCGGCTTTTCGAATGCAGCGACCGCCCCCTATCAGGCGGTCATCGGCATTCGCGAAATCGGGCTGAGCAACAGCGTCTATTCGCTTCTGATGCTGTTTGCCGCCGTCATCAATGTCAGCGCCAGCGTGTTGATGGGCATTGTCGCAGACAGGCTGGGTGAATATCGCAAGCCAATGCTCTATATCGCGCTCTTCGGCGTCAGCGGTTATCTGCTGGTCTATCTGGCCGGCAACGCCACCGCCTTCGTGGCCGCGAAGCTGGTGCTTCTGCCGATTTTCGGAGCGATGAATTCGTTGATCTTCGCCCATGTGCGCGCCGATGCGCGCAACCTTTCGACGGGTGAGATGATCGCGGTGAATTCGATCATGCGGGCAACCATCTCGCTTTCCTGGGTGCTGGTGCCGGGCATTGTCGGTGTTTTTCTGGTGAATTCCGGCAATATGCTGATGGCATTCCTGTTTTCGGGCATCTGCGCGCTTGTCTGCTTTCTGCTCGTCGCCTTCTGTCTGCCGCGGGCCGCCACGCCGGCTTCGGCAAATACCGAAGCGCGGTTCGGCCTGCGCGCCTCGCTTGCGGAAATCGGATCGCGGCGGGTGCTGCTCCGAATCATCGCCATCGCGCTCATCTGCTCGATGCTGCATCTCAACGATTCCGTGCGCTCGCTCATCATAACCGGACAGGCCAAGGGCACGGTGGCGGATATCGGTATTGTTGCGGGTATCGTCGCTGCGCTGGAAATCGTCTTCATTCTCCTGTGGGGCTGGATCGAGAAGAAGGTTCCGCAGACGCTGACACTTGCGGCGGGAGCGGGGCTTTACGCCATCTATCTTATTCTGCAGGGGCTCGCTTCAGCGCCGTGGCATATCTACGCCCAAACGGTCATCAGTGCGCTGGGCGCCGCCGCGATCATCAGCATTCCAATTACCTATCTGCAGGAACTGATCGCGGACCGGCCGGGACTCGGAAGCTCGCTGATTGCGGTCAATATCTTCCTCGGCGCTGGTCTGGGTGCGTTGATTTTTGCCGTTGGAACCCTGGTCTCCAGCTATTCGGGAACCTCCATATTGGGGGCGATCGTGGGGCTCGGCGGCGTTTATATGCTTTACGCGCTTGATGGAAAGGGCCGCCGCAGGTAACGGCCACTCAAATGAAAGAGGTTACGATGATTCTCGAAATTTGCGTGGACGATGTCGCCGGTCTGGAAGCGGCGGTCAGCGGCGGGGCCGATCGGATCGAGCTGTGCGCGGCGCTTTCGGGCGGCGGTGTGACGCCATCGGCGGGTTTCATGCAGCGCGCGGCGTCCTGTGGGTTGCCGGTGAGCGTCATGATCAGGCCGCGCGCCGGTGATTTCGTCTTCACGCGCGACGAAGCGGATGTGATGAAACGCGATATCGACGCGGCGCGTGCCGCCGGCCTTTCCGGCGTGGTGCTCGGCGCATCGCGTGGTGATGGTTCGCTCGATATCGGCTTGCTTGAAGAACTGCGCAGTCACGCCGACGGGCTGGATGTGACGCTGCATCGCGCTTTCGATGTCGTGCCTGACATGGAAGAGGCGCTGGAAGCCGCCATCGCGTTGGGGTTTCCAAGAATTCTCACTTCCGGCGGCGCGCGTTCGGCGCTTGAGGGGATTGAGGCCCTGGCACACCTGTCCGAGATGGCCGCAGGCCGGATCGTCATCATGCCCGGTGCCGGCGTGCGTCCGCAGAGCGTTCAGACATTGCTGGATCGCTTTCCGATCTCGGAAATCCACGCATCCTGTTCCGCCGTTCCATCCTTTGATCCGGACAGCAGGGTGGCGAAGCTCGGTTTCACCGGCGCAGGGCGCAAGGTTACCGATGAGGCGGCCGTTCGCGAGTTGAAGACGATCCTCAGCGCTCATCATAAAGGCGGCGCAACGCTCTAGCGGTTCCGGCCGCGCCATCGAGATCGAGCGTGATCGTGCCGGGAGCCGGCAGGGACAATGCCGCCTTGATGGCATCGGCCATTGCTTGCGCCGAAATATCCTTCTCCTCCAGCACATGCGCCAGCCCCAGCCGCGCCAGCCGTTCGGCACGGGCGCTCTGTTCGGTTTCGCCTCCGGCTGCGAAGGGGATCAGAAGCGAGCGGCATTTTGCCTGAAGAATATCGCAGACGGTGTTGTAACCGGCCTGTGAAATCGAAAGCCGTGCGCCAGCGAGCAAACTTGCGAAATCCTTGCGGAAACGGAAGACGGACACATTGCCCGCCGCCCGCGCCGAGATCGCATCGAAATCCGCCTGCGGCATGTTGGGACCGGTCACGAGGCACCAGCTCTTGATGCCATCCAGCAGGGGGGCAGCCTCGAGAGCAGCCCGTATGAGTGCGGCCCCAACGGCGCCGCCGCCTGCGGAAACCACGATATCGAATTTCTCCGTCGGTTCCGGCGGCGGAAGGGGGGCGACGAGGCCGGTATAGACGATGCGCTGGCTGATTTCGCCTGCGAGGGGAAACGTGTCTTCCAGCCGGGCGAAATCCGGATCGCCATGGACGAGCACCGCATCGAAATGTTTCTTCACCAGCGACACGGTCTCTTCGTCCCGGCCCGGTTTGGTCTTTTCCTGCAAGATGTCGCGCAGCGACGCCATGACGAGCGGGCGCGGTTCGCTGTCTTCTATCTCATCGAGAAGCGGTAACAATTCGAAACGCACCTGCCTGCGACCGAAGGGGAAGGCCTCGATGATAACGATATCGGGTTTGGCGCCGTGATAGGCCCCGATCAGCATGTCGGTTCTAAGCCTCTTGAAGTCGTCGTCCACCGGTTTGCCGGAACTGTCGACCAGGCCGGCAAAACTGCCGTCGCTGACGGCGATGGGCGGCAATTCGACATGGCGGATGCCCTCGCCCGGAAAGCCCGGAACCGGGGTGCCGCCCGTAACCAGCACGACATCGAAACCGTTCGCCTGAAGGGCATTGGCAATGCGGCTGGCGCGGGCGATATGGCCGATGCCGAGAAGGTGCTGTACGTAGAAGAAGACGCAGGGGCGTTTTTCCGTATCGGTCATGGCGTTTTTTCCCACTCGGTCTCGAACAGGGCCTTCAGCTCGACAATGCTGGTGCGATGGTCAAAGGCGGTGCGCACACGGTTTTCGGCGGCACTGCCAAGACGCTGGCGCAATTGCGGATCGGTGATGGCCGTGCGCAGGGCCTCTGCGAAGGCGGCCGGATTTTCCGGTTCCGTCAGCAGGCCGTTTTCACCATTGACGAAGAACTCGGGAATGCCGGAAATATTGGTGGAGATGCAGGTCAGCGCCTGGCTCGCGGCTTCGACCAGCACATTTGGCAGGCCGTCGCGGTCGCCATCGCTGGTGATGCGGCAGGCAAGGGCGAAGAGGTCCGCTTCCCGGTAGTTCTCCAGCACCTGCTTCTGGTCCATGGCCCCGGTCCAGACGATCCTGTCGGCGACGCCGAGTTCGTCTGCGAGTTTCTTCAGGGAGGCCAGTTCATCGCCGCCGCCGATATGGGTGAAGCGCCAGTGGATATCCTGCGGCAGCGAGGCGAGCGCACGCAGGAGAATATCGATGCCCTTTTTCTTGACCGCCCGGCCGACGCTCAAAATCCTCACCGGATCATCGGCATCTGAACCGTCTCTCGCCGGTCGTGGCGTGTCGAAATGCGGGAAACGGGTGAGGTCGAGGCCGTGATAGCTCAGATGCACATTCTGCCTTGACCCGGAAAGGGTCTGCAGATGCCGAAAGCCGCCGGCTGTGCAGGTCACCGCCCAGCGGGCGCTCTGCAGCTTGGCGGCAAGGTCGCGGTCGCTGGAGGTCCAGATGTCCTTGGCGTGCGCCGAAATCGTCCAGGGCGTGCCGGTGATGAGGTGGGTATAGGCGGCGACGGAGGCGGGCGTGTGGATGAAATGGACATGCAGCCATTCGGCATCCGCCGGCCATTCATGCGCGAGCACCGCAGCTTGCCCGAAACGGCGGAAGCGATTGCGGCTGAGATCATGCGGCAGGTCGTTGAAAAAGTGGCGAAGCGCCCTGGTGAAACCGGGCTTTTTGCGGCAGGCCCATAGGGCTTTCAGAACCCGCAACGGCTCCTCGTGCAGATATTCCGGAAGGTAGGTGACGGGCGCGCGGATTTCATCGTGAACGGGATGGCGTTTTTTATCCGTCGGCCGGCGCATGGACATGAGTTCGAGTTTCAGTCCGGCTTTCTCCAGCCCCAGAAGTTCCTGGGCGATGAAAGTCTCCGACAGGCGCGGATATCCCTTGAGGAGCACCACGATTTTTTTTGTATCGGTCACGTTGCGCGTGTCTCTTTTGAAGCGGTGTTTGTCGGGGAACCGGTCACGCGGTCAGCGTGATCAGCGCCTTGTCGCCCTCGGGCGGCAGCCATTCGGCTATCCGGCGCGATATGTTTTCCAGACCGTCCAGCTTCAACCCGCGCGCATTGACGGAAGGCGGCGCGCGGTTCGGCAGCGCTTTCAAAGCTGCCGCCATTTTTGCCGGGTTTTCGGCATCTTCCGGCAGAAGCATATCGAAAAGACCAAGCTCCGAGGCGCGGCTGGCGCGGATAAGCTGTTCTTCGCGCGGCACCGTGCGCGGCACGACGAGGGCGGGTTTGTCGAAGGACAATATCTCGCAGACGGTGTTGTATCCGCCCATGGAGACGACAGCCTGCGCGCCGGCGACGAGATCTTCCATGCGGTTGTCGAATTCGATGATTTCGATATGCGGAATATCGGCAACGCTGCTCATGAAGCGCTGGCGTTGATCCGCCGGCATATAGGGGCCGAGCACCACCAGCGCTTTGTGCGTCAGTTCGCTGTCATGGCGATAAGCGTTGATGACGTCGTCGATCAATTCGCTGCCATCGCCGCCGCCGCCGGTGGTGACGAGAAGGTAATCGCCTTCCGGCCGATGCGATACGGTCTCGGCCTGCGTCCTGGATCTTTGCAGGAAACCGACGAAATCCATCTTGTCGCGAACGGTATGCGGAACGTCGAGCCCCGTCAGCGGATCGTGGAAATCGGGTGGGCCATAAATCCAGACGTGGTCATAGAACTGGCCGATCTTGGTCATGACATTGTTGCGCTTCCACTCGGCTTCGAGCAGCTGCGGCGCATCCATGACGTCGCGCAGGCCGATGACGAGCTTGGTGCCCTGTCCCTTGAGATAGGCGAGCGTTTCTTCCACCTCGCCGCGCAGGCCCATGGGCTCCTTGTCGACGATGAAGATATCCGGCTGGAAGCTTTCGGCGGTGTGGTAGATGATGGAGCGGCGCATCTTCAGCGTTTCCTGAAGATCGATATGCCTGTCCATGGACGTATACTCGCCGTTGCGCAGCTTGATGACGCTCGGGATTTTCACGAAATCGACGCGGGCGCGGTAATCGAAAGCGCCGGCAATCGTCGCGCCTGAAATGATGAGGACGTTAAGGCCGCGATAATCCTCAACCAGAGCATGCGCGATGGTGCGACACCGTCGCAGATGCCCGAGCCCGAAGGAATCGTGGCTGTACATGAGGATACGCGCGTCGTTCAAACGGGAGGTCATGGGCCACACCTCTTTTTGCCTTTCACAAAAAAGGCGATGGCGGAAGGGCAGTTTATCAAAGGGTGTTCCATTTTATCTGAAGGGATCCGCAGCATCACGTAGTCCGTCACCGAAGAAATTAAAGGCCAGAATGACGAGAACGACCGGGATCGTCGGGATGAGAAGCCATGGATATAGCGCAATGACGCTGACGCTGCGCGCCTCCGTGAGCAGAATTCCCCAACTTGTGATCGGTGGCCTGAGACCGAGGCCGAGGAAGCTCAGTGCGGTTTCGCCGAGAATCATGCCCGGTATCGTCAGGGTGGCCGATGCGATCAAGTGCGACATGAAGCCGGGAATAAGGTGCCTGCCGATGATGCGCGGCGTGCCGGCACCCATTAATTGTGCAGACAAAACATAGTCTTCTTCGCGAAGCGCCAGAAGTTTCGAGCGCACGGCGCGCGCAAGGCCCGTCCAGTCCAGCATGCCGAGAATGATGGTGATGCCAAGATAGACGAGGATGGGGCTCCAGGTCACCGGCATGATCGCCGCAAGCGCCAGCCAGAGCGGAATGCTCGGGATGGATTGCAGGACCTCGATGATGCGCTGGACAATCAGATCGAATGTGCCGCCGCGATAACCCGCCAGACCGCCGATCACAATGCCGAGAACGAAGCTCATGGCGACGCCGAGAAGGCCGATGGTCAGCGAAATGCGCGCGCCATATATTATGCGGGATAGCACGTCACGGCCGAGGCGATCCGTGCCGAGCAGGAACAATTCACCGCCCTCCGCCGGGCAGACGAGATGGGTTCTGCCCTCGAACATGCCCCAGAAGCGATAGGTGTCGCCCTTGCAGAAGAAACGCAGCGGCTGGATATCCGTCGGCACATCCCGGTAGACCCGTCTCAGATTGTCCATGTCGAGCGTCATTTCCCGGCCATAAACGAAGGGGCCGACAAATTTTCCGTCATTGAACAGGTGAATGGCCTGCGGCGGGGCGTAGATATGCTCGATATTGCGGGTATGGAGATTATAGGGTGCGAGGAATTCGGAGATTAGGATCGAAAGATAAAGCACCACCAGAAAGGCGCCGGACCACACCGCGATCTTGTGCTGATGGAACTGCCACCACATGAGGCGGAGCTGCGAGGCCTTGCTGAAGGCCGCCATTCCTGACGTGTTGGGTTCGATCAGCGACGGGTCGAAGGGCGCGGTCGAGACGTAATGGGGCAGCGCTTCGCCGGGTTTCGGAATGGATGAAGTCATTTGACGTTACCACCTCCGAAGCGGATTCGCGGATCGAGTATGGCAAGGGCGATATCCGACACCAGAACGCCGATCACCGTCAGGAATGCGAGGAACATCAGGAACGAACCGGCGAGATACATGTCCTGGCTCTGCAACGCCCGGATGAGCATGGGACCGGTGGTTTCGAGCGACAGCACGACGGCGGTGATTTCCGCGCCTGATATGATGGCCGGCAGGATCGAGCCGATGTCCGAGATGAAGAAATTCAGCGCCATGCGCAGCGGATATTTGGTGAGCACCTTGAAGGGGTGCAGCCCCTTGGCGCGGGCGGTGACCACATATTGTTTCTGCAATTCATCGAGCAGATTGGCGCGCAGACGACGAATCATGCCGGCGGTGCCCGCCGTTCCGATGATGAGGACGGGGATCCAGATGTGTTCGAGGATCGACTTGAACTTCGCCCAGCTCATCGCCTGGTTCAGATATTCCCGATCCATCAGATGGCCGATGGAGATGCCGAACCAGATATTGGCGAAATACATCAGGATCAGCGCCAGCATGAAGTTGGGAATGGCGATGCCGAGCAGGCCGAGAAAGGTGAGCCCGTAATCGCCCCAGCTGTATTTATGCGTGGCGGAGTAGATGCCGATCGGGAAGGCGATAAGCCAGGTGACGATGATGGTGACGAAGGAGACCAGAACCGTCAGCCACAGGCGGTCTCCCACCACATCGCTGACCGGCAGCTGATATTCGAAGGAATAACCGAAATCGCCGACCAGCATGCCGGTCGCCCAGCGGAAATAGCGGATCGGGGCTGGCTGGTCGAAACCGTAGCGGACACGCAGCTCCTCGATTTCGGCAAGGTTCGCCGTCTCGCCCATGGCGCGCAGCTCGGCGACATAGCTTTCGAAATAATCGCCCGGCGGCAGCTCGATGATGGTGAAGACCAGCATCGAGATCAGGATCAGCGTGGGGATCATGACGAGGATGCGCTTTAAAATATACCGCAGCATATCAGGCGTCTCCGTCATACCAGAAGCTATCCGGCATATAGACGCCGAGATAGGATGTGGGCTCGTAACCGAAAAGCGCCTTGTCCGGCACGTTTCGCATGCGTTTGACATGAACGACGGGTTGCAGCGCGCCGTTGACGATGCCGATGGAAAACACCTGCTGCGTATAGATACCCAGCATTTCCAGCCAGATGGCTTCGCGCTCCTGTTCGGTGACGCTTCTGCGCCATTTTTTCAGGAGATCGAGCAGATGCGCCGCCTCCGGCAGATCGGGCTCCTTGCCCTCGCGGCCGCCGGAAAGATAGTGCACGCCCCAGACCGGCCATTGCAGCTGGTCATCGCCGGTGGGCGCGAGGCCGGAAGGCAGCATGTCCGGCGTTGGCACACCGTTATCCATGCCCATCCATACCGACATCAACACCTCGCCGCCCATGGCGCGCTTGCGGAAGACATCGCGCTGGGTGGGACGGACGGAAACGGCAATGCCGATATGTCGCCAGTGATCCGTCACCAGTTCCATCACGTCGGTTTCGAGCGTGCTTTCGCCAGTCGTTTCGACGATGATATAGGCCGGGCGGCCATCCGGCAGGAGCCGAAGGCCGGCATTGTCGCGCTTGTCGAGACCGGCTTCGTCAAGCAGCCTGTTGGCCGCCGCCCGGTCGAAGGCGCTCCAGGCGTCCGCAAATTCCTGCCGGTAAAGCGGGCTTTCCGGCAGAACGGTATCGGCGCTTTCCTTTGCCAGCCCGTAAAAGCAGACCATGTTGATTTCGTGCCGGTTTATCGCGAGCGACAGCGCCCGGCGCACGCGCACATCCTGAAAAGCGCTGCGCCAGACCGGGTCGGCACAATTGAGGTTGGGCAGCAGCGCGATGCGCGAACCCTGAGAGCGCTTGTAGAGGTTCACCTTCAGGGGAAAGCGCTTTTCGGCATCCTTCAGAAAGGTGTAATCGGCGAAATCGAGGCCGAAATATTGCAGATCGCTATCGCCGGACGCCGTCTTGGCCGAGATGATGTCTGACGAAGTGACGTTGAGCAGGAAACGATCGAGATAGGGCAGTTGCAGGCCGTTTTCGTCGACCCGGTGATAATAGGGGTTACGCTCGAAGACGAATTGTTCGGCTGGCGGCGCGGTGGTGTTGCGCCAGGCATCCAGCGTCGGCAGATCGGGATTTTCTGGACGAACCTGCCGCGACATCTTGATATGCAGCCCGCTCCAGTCATCCGTCTTGTTTTTCTTGATCAGCTTGGCGAGCTTTTCCGCAGTCTGATATTTGACGTGGAACTGTTTCATATAGGCGGCGGGCAGGAACAGCCGGGCAGGCGAGGCCGCTGCGAGCTTCGCCAGAAAATCCGGGTTGGGACCGTCCCAGGTGTAGCGCACCGTCAGCCGGTCGATGACTTCGATAAGCGGCGGCTTGCTGTTGACCAGAAGTTCGATCGGCGGACCGCCCTTGTGAATTTCCCTGTTGAGGGCGACGTCCTCCCAGAAATAGCGGAAATCCTCGGAGGTGAAGTCGCTGCCGTCGGACCATTTGTGGCCTTCGCGCAGCTTGAAAGTGAAGATGCGTTCTTCCTGAACGTCGTAGCTTTCGAGAATATCCGGATGAAGCTCGAATTTCTCGTCGTAGCCGACAAGGCGGGCATAGCTGCTGATCGGCATCAGGCGAATGTCTCGCTGGCCGCCAATGAGCATACGTACCGTGCCGCCATGTTTTCCCGGCTCGCGGCCAAGTGCTTTCATGTCGATGACGCGCGGGTTTTTCGGCAGGCGTTCGGCCACGTCGGGTAATTCGCCCTTTTCCCGTTTTTCCTTGAAATAGGAGGGGTCGGTATAGGCGGCCCGCGCATAGGCCGGCAGGAAGACGGAGGTCAGGAGGGCAAGGGTGGTGCGACGCGTGATCAAGGGCGAAGCTCCCGGATATCGGCATTGCCGTTTGCAAGCACGAAATGGCCTTCGCCGAGATCGGCGGAGATCATGTCGCCATCACCCTCGTCGCGGAACTGTTTGCCCCAGTCGAATTTGCCCGTCGCGCTGATCTTGCCGATGGTGCGGAAATCGAGCGGACGGTCGAGATCGGGGAAAGGCACGGCCGCCAGCAGGGATTTCGTATAGGGATGAACCGGAGAGCGCATCAGGATTTCGCGCGGCGCCAGCTCCACGATGCGGCCTTCGCACATCACGGCCACGCGGTCGGCCATATAGTCCACCACCGCCAGATTATGCGAAATGAAGAGATAGGTCAGCCCGAGATCCTGCTGCAAATCCTTCAGCAGATTGAGGATTTGTGCCTGCACGGAGACATCGAGCGCGGAAACGGGTTCGTCGCAGATGAGAAGTTCGGGACCGAGCGCCAATGCCCTGGCGATGCCGATACGCTGCCTCTGTCCGCCCGAGAAACTGTGCGGGTAACGGTTGAGCGCGCTTTCCCCGAGACCGATGGCCCTGACGAGATTGCGTACTTTCTCCGCGCGGTATTTCGCGTCGCCCCGTCCGTGGATTTCCAGCGGCTCGCTCAGGATGTTGCCCACGGTCATGCGTGGAGACAGCGACGATATCGGGTCCTGGAAGACCATCTGTATCTTCGACCGCAGCTCTTTCAGGTCTCCGTCCCTGGCATTGAGGACATCGATGTCTCCCTCAGGCCGGTGAAAGGTTACCGAGCCTTCATCAGGACGAACGGCGCGCATGAGGATTTTGCTGACGGTGGTTTTGCCGCTGCCGCTTTCGCCCACCAGCCCGAGGCATTCTCCGCGACGAATTTCAAAACTGACGCTGTTGACCGCCTTGGTGGCGTTGGCGTCGCCTTTGCGGAACCAGCTGGATTTCCGGGTCGTGAACGTCTTGCTGATATTGTCCACGGTCAGAAGCGGGCCGGGGGTCTTGTTCACTGTAGCGTTTTTTTTGCCGACGAGGCTTTCGTGGTCAATGTTGATTTCGCGAAGCGCCTTCAGCCTTTCGCCGGGCTTCATGTCGAAATGCGGCACGGCGGCCATCAGGCCCTTGAGATAGGGGTGGCTCGGCGACTTGAAAATGTCGTCGACCGTGCCGGCCTCCATGATCTCGCCCTGATAGATCACCGCGACCTCGTCGGCGATATTGGCCACCACGCCGAGATCGTGGGTGATGAGCAGCATGCTCATGTTCAGACGGCTCTGGAGGTCGCGCAGTAGCTTGAGGATTTGCGCCTGTATGGTCACATCCAGCGCGGTCGTCGGTTCGTCGGCGATCAGAAGTGCGGGACGACAGATCAGCGCCATGGCGATCATCGCGCGCTGGCGCATGCCGCCCGACAGCTCGAAGGGATACATGTTCACGACCTTCTTGGGTTTGGAAAACCCCACAAGGTCGAGCGTTTCATGCATTTTTTCCGCACGTTCGGCCGGTGACAGGATGCTGTGAATCCTGAGCGCCTCGTCGATCTGGTTGCCGATGGTGTGCAGCGGCGAGAAAGACGTCATCGGCTCCTGAAAGATCAGGCCGATGCGATTTCCGCGTATCGAGCGGATTTCCCGGCCGTCCTTCGGCAATTGCAGCAGATCGATGGGGCCGGCTGCAGCATTTTCCGGATCGGTGAACAGTACACGGCCATTCACGCGCGCCGTTTTGGGATGGATGCCCATGATGGTCTGGCCGATGACGGATTTTCCGGAGCCGGACTCGCCGACAAGAGCAGTGACTTTTCCCGGAAGAATACGAAGGCTCGCGCCCCTGACGGCATCGATGGTGCCGCCCATGAGAGAAAACGAGACCCGCAGATTTTCAATACGGAGCAAATCTGCGCCTGCGCTCATGCCAAAGGGTTCCTTGCCGTCTCTTTATCGTTGCCTTGTGACAATTTGCTCAGGAGGGCTTAAATCCACGTTATCGCAGGGTTTGTTGTCTGTCTATGCCTCTGAAACATCGAATTGTTTAGCGAATTCAAAGCCGGCTTCCGAAACACGACGGCTTGCCTGACGGCTTTTGTTTGGCGATATGTTAACGAGCGTTTCTGGATGAGGATCCATGTCCGACAAGAAATATTATGATGCCCAGCTGGATAAGGCCCGGCAGTTGCAAAATGGCGGTCAGTATGCGGAAGCCAATGCGCTTCTGTTGTCGCTGGTTGCAGCAAAGGACGGCCACCTGATGGGTGAAAAAACGGTGCTCGGCCTGCCGCGCCGGCTGCATGCCGCACGGCTGCGCCTCGCCAAGGCCGAGGGCGATATGGTCGCCAAGATCGGTTATCAATATACGCTTGTTCCACCCCCGCAGGTGCTGGAGAAATATGCGCGGTTTTCCACGGAAGAACGTCGCACGATCAGCCTCAAAAGCCGTGAGGATGTGCCAAGGCTCATCCACCAGATATGGATCGGGGAAAAAGCACCGCCGGTCTCGGTTAAGGCATGGGCCGCCCACGCCTCGAACCATGGTTACGACTATCGGCTCTGGCGGGAGGCCGATCTTGAGCGGGAAGGCGTGTTTTCGAATGGCGTCTTCAAAACAATGCTGGACAAGGGCGATTATCCGGGCGCAGTGGATGTGGCCCGTTATATCCTGCTGGAGCGGTTTGGCGGCATCTATCTCGATTGCGACTGGTATCCGGCGCGGGACGATGTGAGTTTCGATACATTCCTGCCTCTGGCGGGGCTGACGGTGTTTGACGAAAAAACGCCGCGGGACACGGGGCAGGGCAGCATGCTGCTTGCCAATTCCTTCATCGCCGCGCCTGCCGGACATCCCGTTTTCAGCAGGATGCTGAATGCCTTTCCCGGGATCATCGAAGACATGCCGCGCGCACCCGCCTGGTGGTCGACCGGCCCCTTGATCTTCACCATCATCGCCCGGGCGGGGAGCATCAGCCTCGCGCCGGCGGGGTTCGTTGCCGCGTCCCTTCCCGACCGCGCCCCTCTTGAGACGGTGGAAGCGGTCAGGCGGAAACTTTCCACTGAGGCGAGCGGGTTGCTGATCGCCTGGAAATCATGGTGAGATGTCGTGGACAAGGTCTTTCGAAGAACGCCAGCGGGCGGCGGGATGATCGGCCGTCACCTCGAAAAGCCGTCTCAGAAAGCGCCAGACATTGTCGTCATGGACGAGATGGTGGGTGAGGATGCCGGTGGTGGTGCCGTTTTCGGCGGCACTCAATATGCGGGCGGCGGTCTCCGCGAAGAGCACGTCGTCGTTGCGGCCACCGCGGCTGCCGTGCCAGTCGATCACATCGACATGGGTGTTCAGGCAGGGCGGCAGGGTGCTTTTCTCCGGGCCGAAAACGGATAGGGCACGATATCCGAGGCCCGCCAGTGCCTTCACGATACCGGCATCTATGCGGTTCCACGGCGGCACGAGCATCGGCACCAGACGCCCGCCATGCAGGTCGTGGAGTTTATCCAGTCCGGATTGCAATTCATCGAGAACGACAGCCGGATCGCGATGCGATCCGAGTTCCTGCTTCTTTTCCTTCTCGCCGGCATAATTCGTATGGGACCAGCCATGCACGGCGACCTGGGCAATGTCCGACACATCCAGATAGCGTGCGAGCCTATCGTTTGTCATCTCGGGGATGACCGCGAGCGTGACCGGAGCGGAAAAGCCGCCGCAAAGATCGAGCAACGTGTCGAGCGCGGGCGTCGGCTCCACCGCATCGTCGTCCCGGAGCCAGAGGTCGGCGGATATGCCGCGCCGCCCGCATTCGTCCAGTGCCGCAACGAGTTTTTCCAGACTCATGATCTTCGCGCCTTTGCTTGCAGCAGGATATGGTTCAGTTCTTTTGCGGCATTTTCCAGAGACCGTTCATTCCTCACGAATTGCCGGGCCGCCCGTGCCAGTTCTTCGCGCTGTCTGTCGTCGCCGAGCAGGGTTTTGATCGCGTCGGCATAGGCGGCTCTATCATTTTCTGGTGTCAGTAATCCTGTGGCGCCGGATTTTACCACCTCGGGGACGCCAGCCACTTCTTCGGCCACAACGGGCAGGCCGGCAGCCTGCGCTTCGAGATAGGCAAGCCCATAGGCCTCGCCATGGCCCGGCCAGACATAGAGAGAGGCTTTTGAAAGGAGCATTGCGATCTCGGCCGCAGTTTTTTCCCCGTGCCAGATGAGGCGGTGGTTGGGAAACGCGCCGAACATGGCCTGTACGGCCGGGCGTTCCGGTCCGTCGCCGACGATATCCAGCGCCCAGTCGAGATCCTGCGGCAACAGGGCGAGCGCTTCGGAAAGCGCGCGGTAGCTGTCGAGCTTGTCACCTGCCCGCATCATGGCGACGGTGATGAGCCTTGCAGGTGTCGGCTGGGGCGTGTTTTTGAGAAAGGCCCCGGCATCGATGAAGGGCGGCAGCATGGCCCAGCGAAGGGTGGGTGAGGCCCGCACAAGCCCTTCACGATCCCGCGCGGTGAAGCAGATATTGGTGGCGGCGGCGTTCAATGCGGCCAGCAACCCATCCTGAACCGCCTGCCAGCCCATCCCATTTCGCTTCGGCGAATAGGACGCTTCAGCGCTGACATAGGGGATGTCGAAACGTTTGCTCAGTTCCGGTCCGAGCCAGTCCGGCGCCTTGTAATAGGGGTGGTAACAAAACCAGAGATCCGGCACGCCATCCCGTCGCCAGCGCCGTGTGACGATCTCGATTTCGCGCTCGGCCTCATCGGCGAGCAAGGCCCTTGCCGGGTCATCCGGCTGTTTCAGGAAACTGCGCAGTTCCGAAGCGACGGAAACATCGTGACCGCCCATCGTCATCGCTTTCATCAACAGGCGGGCCATCAGCCGGTCGCCGGAGGGAACGGGATGGTTAGGAGATTTGAGCGGCGCATAAAAGGCGATCTTCATGGCGATGGTTGTGCGTTGCCGGTGGCTTGGGCGTCAACCGGAATTTGAAAGGGCCGAGCCTTGACAGGTCCGTCATTCTTGCCCAACTGAAAGGCATCTTTTGCACATGCGCGGAGCGTGACACGCTTTGACTTCTCCAGACATTTCCCGGAACCTGCTTTCCAGCATTGAAAACAAAAGCGCCAAAGCGGGGGTGATCGGCCTCGGCTATGTCGGTCTGCCGCTTGCCATGACGATCGCCAGGGGCGGTTTCAAGGTTGTCGGTTTCGATATCGATCCCGGTAAAATTACCGCGATCGAGGCCGGGCGCAGCTACATCGAGGCCGTTTCGGACGAGGTGCTGGCAAGTGTGCGGCAGGATGAGGGCTTTGTCGCCACCTCGGATTTCTCCAGGCTGGCCGAATGCGATGTCATTGCCATCTGCGTGCCCACACCCCTTACGAAATATCGCGAGCCGGACCTTTCTTATGTCGAAAAGACCTGCCGCGATATTGCCGCCCATCTGCGCAAGGGACAGCTCGTGGTTCTGGAATCGACCACCTATCCCGGCACGACGGACGGTGTGGTGAAGACCATTCTGGAAAGCACGGGGCTCGTCTCCGGCGTCGATTTCTTCATCGGCTTTTCACCCGAACGGGAAGATCCCGGCAATCGCGATTTCGAGACCTCGACCATTCCCAAGGTTGTCGCCGGCGATGGCGAAGCGGCCGGAAAGCTGATGGCGGCATTTTACGGTTCGGTGGTCAAAAAGATCGTTCCCGTCTCGACAAACGCCACGGCCGAGGCGGTGAAAATCACCGAAAACGTCTTCCGCGCCGTCAATATCGCGCTCGTCAACGAACTCAAGGTCGTCTACGAGGCGATGGGTATCGACATCTGGGAAGTGATCGATGCGGCGAAGACCAAGCCGTTCGGTTTCATGCCGTTTTATCCCGGCCCGGGCCTTGGCGGCCATTGTATACCGATCGACCCTTTCTACCTCACCTGGAAATCACGCGAATATGAACTGCCGACGCGGTTCATCGAACTGGCCGGCGAGATCAATACCGGTATGCCGCGTCACGTCATCGGGCGGGTCGCAGAGGCGCTCGATATTCATTCCGGCAAAGCGCTCAGCCGCTCGAAGGTGCTGGTCGTCGGCCTCGCCTATAAAAAGAATGTGCCGGATATTCGCGAAAGTCCCTCTCTGAAGCTCATCGAGCTTATTCAGGAGCGTGGTGGCGAAGCGGCCTATTTCGATCCCCACGTCGCCGAAATCCCGAAAACCCGGGAATATAGCCACCTGATGGGCATGAAATCCGTGCCGTGGGACAGGCAGACGATTGGCGCCTTCGACGCCGTTCTCGTTGCGACCGATCATGACAATGTGGATTATGCCGCTCTAAGCGAATGGGCGCCGCTTATCATCGACACGCGCAATGTTTTCGCGCGTCGGGATATAGCCGCAAAACACATCATCAAGGCCTGATAACATGAGCAGACTCGATAGTTTCATTCGCCGGCTGACCGCGCAGCGGGATATACTCAACCATGTTGCAGCCGATCTCGATCTGCCGGCTGAAGGCGCGCTTATGGAAATCGGCCTTGGCAACGGGCGCACCTTCAATCACCTGCGGGAGCTGTTCCCCAACCGCCGCATCATCGCTTTCGACAGGGCCATGGGTGCGCATGCCTCCTCCGTTCCGGCGCAGGAGGATCTGGTGATCGGTGAGATATCGCAAACCGCTCCGGCTTTCATCGGCACGGAAGCGGCGTTCGTGCATGCAGATATCGGCACGGGCTATCCTGAAAAGGATGCGGTCACCCTCACATGGTTGCCCGATCTTGCGGCGGGCATGCTGGCGAAAGGCGGTCTCGCGGTCAGCGGCCTGCCTCTGGATCATCCCATGCTGAAGCCGCTGCCGGTGCCGGCAAGCGTGCCGACGGACCGTTATTTTCTCTATCGCAAGATTTGAGATCGGACGCCCGACAGGTGTGTCGGGGCTATCTCATAAATAGCGCTCGCTCTCTTCTTTCGAGAGCAGGAAGACCTTCATTTGCGAGTTGCGGCCGCGAATGGCGATTTCTTCGCTTCTGAGATCGGCAATCTCCTGTCCCGCCTGAATGATGGCCGGTTCGGAAACAACGATGGCTGCGCCGAATTCCTTGGCCTTGGATTCGAGCCTGCTTGCCACGTTGACGGTATCGCCGATGGCCGTCAGGGTTTTGGCCGCGCCATATCCCATGACGCCGACGATGCTCGGACCGGAATGAATGCCGACGACGACTTCCAGGCGGACGGCGAATTGTTTCTCCAGCCCCTCGTTCAGGATTGCGATATCCCGCAATATGGTCGCGGCCGCCTTCATGGCGTTGCGGCAGGCGTGTTCCGCGTCCTCGCCAAGTCCGAAAAGCGCCATGGCGCCATCGCCGATGAATTTGTCGAGATGGCCTCCCGCCTGCTCGACGGCCTGGCCGACGATGGTGAAATAGCGGTTCAGAAGGAAGACGACATCATAGGGCAGCTTCGCTTCGGAAAGCGTGGTGAAGTTGCGCAGATCGCAAAAGAGAATGGCGATTTCTTCTTCCCGGCCGGGTCGGGCCGGTTGTGCATCGGCCGGCAGGTCGCTCTGCTGGGGCGGCGAAACGAGAAGCGCGATATCAATATCGCTGGTGGGGCGTAGCTGGCAGCCGAGCCGGACATCGGAATCGGCATGGATGCGCCTCAATGTCGTTTGCTCGATGTCTCCCGGTGGCGGCAGCGGGCCTTTGCTGTTCAGAACCTTGACCCGACAGGTTGAGCAGCGCCCCTTGCCGCCGCAGACGGAGTAATGCGGAATTCCTGTAAGGCGGCTCGCTTCCAGAATGCTGAGCCCGGCCGGCACATGTGCCTGCGCGCCATGTTCATAGCGGATTTCGATCGCCGTCAATCGTTGTCGAAAGCTGCGTACGCCACGCATGGCGAAAACCAGCATTACCGCGCCGACGAACAACGTCTCCGCTGTGCCGGTGATGAAACGGATCTGTGTTTCCATTTCCCGCTGCAGAGGCAGCTCGTCCTTTTGGATAGTATTGTCGGCAAGTCCGGGCGGAAGCGCGTATTTTTCATCGATTTCCGCCAGCCAGCGGCCGGCATCGCTGAAGCCCAGCAGCGCCAGGAGCGGCAGCATCACGGCCACCGTCATGAACAGCCCGGCTATTCGCGGATACCAGTCCCGGTAACGCAGCCAGAAATAGAGGCCAATGCATCCGTGGACCCAGATCACGATCAAGGCGAGGCTTTGCCAGGCGCCCTGTATCGGGTTGTTGATCCACAGCCTGCGGATGACGGAATAATAGCCGACATCAATGCCATAAAGCATGTGCGACACGCGGATATTGACGGCGTGGCCGACGATCAGGAACGGGATCGACAGGCCGAAGATGACCTGAAGCGCTTCGCGGAGCGGCATGCGCAGCGTTCTGCGCAGATAAAGCGAGCGCAGAACAAGACAGACATGCACCAGAACCGAACCGTAAAAAAGCAGGCTGCTGACGGGATTGAGCCAGATCAGGCTGAACCATTTTCGCGCCCGTTCGGCGGTATCGATGGAGATGAGTGCGAGGGAGTGATTGAAAAGATGGGAAAATACGAAAGCAAATATGATGAGGCCGGATAAAATCCGGGCGCGTCTCAAATTGGTCTCCGAAAAGAAACGGATCATGCAAATCCCATCATGTGGTCATTCAGCGCAGAATCATCATGTAGTATGTGGTGGCACTCTTATTGCAGGCTGTCTCGTGGCAATATCGTGGAGCAATGGATCGGAAACGGTCAATTGTGCGTGTTCGAACACCCGTATGGCAAGGGATGTCGAAATCAGGGTTTCAAAAAAGCGGTCGGACAGGTCGACCTCGCCGGAGCCAGATTGCGTCAGAGTTCGATGATCTGGCCGTCCATGGCCGCGAAGGCCCCACTGAACTGGGCTTTCGCCTGTTTTTCGATATTGTCCAGTTCTTCGTCGCTGCGGCTTGGGGCGTGGTGGATGAAGCCGACATTTTTTGCGCCGGCGCGTTTGGCAAGGCGGATCGCCTGTTGCCAGGATGAATGGCCATAGCCGCGATAAAGGCTCATTTCCTCATCGGTGAACATGGCGTCATAGAGGAAAAGGTCGACGTCCCTGATCAGGTCGAGCACGGTTTCGTCGATGCTGCCCGGCTCATGTTCGGTATCGGTGATGATGGCGAGGGACTTTCCTTCCCAGTCCAGCCGATATCCGATGGCGTTGCCGGGATGGTTGAGCATTCCGGTTCTGATCGAAAGGCCGGGATGCACATCGAGAACATCTCCGGGCATGAAGTCCCGTGTATCGATTTTTGCGCAGCAGATTTCCAGCGGCACAGGGAACCAGGGCGGGCTCATGAAGTCTTTGAGCATTTCCCGGGTGGTCATGGTACCGGCGAGGTGACCCGACCAGATCGCCACATCGTTGGAGCTGTTATAAAAGGGCTTGAAATAGGGGAAGCCGACGATGTGGTCGTAATGACAATGCGAGAAGAACAGGTTGACGTCGGTAATGCCTTCCGCCCGCAGGGCAAGGCCAGCGGGATGCAAGCCCGAACCCGCATCGAACAAAAGAACGTGATCGCCGCATCTCACCTCGATGCAGATGGTATTTCCGCCGTATTTTCGGAAGTTTTCACCTGAAACAGGAAGCGTTCCCCGCGCACCCCAGATCTTTACCCGAAAATTTCTATTACTTTCCCGACTTGCTGTGTCGGAATCGAACGCCATGACACACCCCAATAACAACGGAATCTTGCACGCTTTCCTCCCATGAAGCCCGTTGTCTCTATAGATTCTTATATCCGCTCGTTTCTGGCGGACGCCTTTACCCCTTATTCAGTCAGCATTTCATTTATATTGCAATAGTACGACATTTATTTTTCCAATATCGCCATTCACGGTAGCAAGGAATTGTCGTTTATGTCCGGGCGCCCGCCCGCGCTTTGCTCAGTTCCGCCGTCGTCTGGGTAAGGCGTTCGGCCAGAACGCGCATGACCTTGATCGTGATGTCGGGGAAATCGGACATGAGCTTGAAGAACTGTTCCTTGCCGATGCGCAGGGCTTCCACGTTGGTGGAGGCGCGAACGGTCGCGGTTCTGACGCTATCGCAAAGGATTGCGATTTCGCCGACAATGGCATTGCCGGTCATTTCGGCCACTTTCAGCGTGCCCGAAGGGGAATCGACCAGAACATCGACTTTTCCGGTCAAGACGACATAGGCCGCATCGCCGACATCTCCCTGATGAAACAGCACATCGCCAGCATGATAGGACACCCGGTCCGATGCGAATGCCAGTAGTTTGAGCTTTGACGGTTCCATTTCCGAAAAAAACGGCACCCTTTTCAACATCTGAATTTCGTCTTTAAACAGCATTGACTTACCCTGTTCTTGTTCCACCTCGGTCACCTTCTTGGATTTATGTTGCGACCATGTCCTTGAATGTACCGTTTTCCTCGGCGAGAGTCTCGTAACTTCCGTCGGCGGTGATCAGGCCCTGATGAACAACGATCACCCGCTCGAACATGCGGGAGAGCGTCGCATTCGACAGGACCCATATGATCGACGGGTTATTGTTGTTCTGTTTCAGGAGTGTGATGACCCGCTCGACAATTTCCTCCTGCTGTCGGGGATCGAGGCCGGGAAGAGGGCGGTTGAAGACGTAATAATCGGATTTGCGGATCAGCGCCCGCGCGAGATTGAGCTTCTGGCGCTGGAGCGGGCCAAGCCGCTTGCCGCCGGCGCCGAGGTTGAAGTCCAGACCCACGGCCAGCACGCGCTCATAGACGCCCTGCTTGCGCATGACATCGGCGACGATGCGGGTGATGCGCCGCGAGGCGTCGGTGTAGCGATGGCTGACCTTGCCGAACAGGATATTGTCCAGCAGGCTGGTGGCGCTCATATATTTGGTCGGATCGTAGATTTCGATCACGTTTTTCAGGCTGTCGGGCAGGTTCTCATGGAACATGTGCCGCACTTCGACAATCCGGTTCATGATCTCCGGCGACAGCAGGCCGAAACGCTGGCGAGGCTCGATGTAGAAGAAGCTGAGCCGCAGCATTGCGCGCTTTTCGCTTTCATTGGCCTCGTCGAAACTCCGGCTCTGAAGGCGTTGCAGCATTTGCTGATAGACCGGAATGTCGTCGGGCGTCATGAAGGTGAGCTGCTGGAAGAAGGGGTGGTCTCCCGGCAGGTCGGCGAAGATTTCCACGATGTTTTCGGCAATCGTGTAACCCATCTCGAACAGGGTTTTCACGAGGCCGGTTTCGCGCATCAGCGAACGGAAATAGTCGCTTTCGATGACGGTTCGGATCGTCTGGGAAGAATCGCGCATGGTGCCGAACAGCAGGTTTTCGCCCACCGTCGCCTCGCTGTTATAGCTCTCCAGTTCAAAGGGCGCGATGAGACCGCTCAGATTTTCCTTTTCGAGCTCCGCACGCAGCACATGCCGCAGTTCCACGATGCGGGCGGCAAGATGCAGGTCGGTCAAAGGGTCGATCGACGAACGCAGCGCAAACTCCAGAATATCCTGCGACAGTTCCACGCTGTCGAGGACGGCCAGAATGGCCTGGATGAGATTTTCCGGCCTGCCGTCGCCAGCCGGGCTCGAAGCGTAATCGATCCATTCGCTATTGATATCGATCAGCGGATTACCCGCCATCTTGGCTTCGCGGATTTCCCACTTGCGATGTTCCAGCGCCGCCCCCTCATAGTCCCTGTCCGCAAGCGGGGCGTGTTTGAGGCCGTAGAGCAGATTGTCCTTCAGGCTGGCGTGGAAGAAATAACTGTCCGATGACACATAGGAAATGCGCCGTCCGGTCATCGATTCCGGCAGTTCCAATATGTCGACGTCGTTGATGCTGATCTTGCCGGAGGTCGGCCAGAGCGTGCGGCCGATCGCGTCCGCCAGCGCCTCGGCGCCCGAGCCGCCGACGATGGCGATCACCTCGCCCGGCTCGACCTTCAGCGACGCCTGTTCCAGAAGCCGGCTGCCGCTATCGTCCTCCAGCGTCAGATTGGCGACAACGATCGGGGCGCTGATCGCCGCGACTGCGCCGGGAGACAGTTTCTGCACCTTCTCGTCGATCATGTTCGGCGCATCGAACTGCTCGAAGACCTGCTCGTACTTCACCTGCACGTCCTGACGTGCCTGATCCCAGTCGATCAGTTCCTTCAGTGGTCCGGGCAGTTCCTTATAGGCATTGATGACGGCGACCAGCTGCCCGACATCGAGGCTGCCCTTCAGCGTGAGATAACCGCCGAGCGCATAAAAGAAGAAGGGAGTGAGCTGTGCGAGGAAGTTATTGATGAATTTGACCAGAAACTTCCACTGGTAGAGATCGTAGCGGATCTTGAAGATGTCGCCGAGCCGGTGGGAGGCATCCGCGCGCTCGTAGTTGGACGTGTCATAGGCATGGATGGTGCCGATACCGTCAACCATTTCGCCGATGCGTCCGGCAAGCTGGCGGGCGCTCAGCTGCCGCTGGCGGCCAAGCTCGATAAGGCGGCGGCGCATTTTGGGAATGATGCCCACCTGAATGGCGGCCATGAAAGCCGCGATCAGGCCCAGCCAGAAATTCTGCACGAGAATGAAGAAGAGCGCGGAGAGCGCCTGGCCGCCGAGAAGGGCCGGCTGCACGAAGGCGTCGCCGGTAAAGCCGCCGAGGGGCTCCACCTCGTCCTTCACCATGCTGGAGATTTCCGCACCTTTGACGCGCTTGAAATGGGAGGGTGGGAACCGCAGAATCTTGTCGATGAGCTCGAAACGGATGCGCCGCAGAAGCCGCTCGCCAAGGCGGCCCTTGTAGGTATTGATGTAATATTTGAAGAGCCCGTTGATGATGACAAGCGCAAGGAACGTCAGGCTGAGCGCCATCAGCATCGACATGCGGTTGAGCTCGAGCCCGGGAAATAACGTCACGGTGCCCCAATAGGGAATATCGACCGTGAGATGCATGAAAAGCTGCGTCGCATTCGCCCCTTCGAAACCATCCCCCTGAATTGGGCCGTTGACGATCTGCTTGGGCAGATCGAAGGCGAGGAAATAGGGGATCATCGACAGGGCCACGATCAGCAGAATGAAAAGCTGCTGCCGCCTCGTGTGCGACCAGATATAACGCGTAAGGCTTTGTTCCATATAAAACTTCTATGAACTGCCGGGCGTGGCCCGGTGTGTTGGTTTGCGCGGTGTCTAGACGATCCGGTGGCCGGGTGGCGCAACCTCCTCCTGCAAATAGGTATGGGACTCGCTATTTATCAGTATATTCAAGCGGTTTCGAGCAAAATAGCGGCCCCGCCGGGACTTCTCCGTCACCCCGGCGTTTGTTTTTGCAACGTGCGGGCGGCAATGGATATAAATGCGACTATATTTTTAGACTTCTCTAATGTTGTTGTTTTTATTGTAGATCAGGCGGTAAGACGCTTCGATACAATGATCCCGTAATGGTTGAGCCAGACACTGGCGCAATGATGGCAAGGTCGATGGCGATAGATATTTCAGAGCGTACAGGCAGCGATCCGTCTCTTGATGCATTGTCGCTTTCCGGCATTGCCTCGAATGGGGCGGTTGCGCATCCGGTCTCTTTTGATGGGCTAACCGGGATTTTCCATCCGGCGCGCAAGGACGTCAGACAGCGCCATGCCGTTCTTTTCGTCAGCCCATGGGGCATGGAGGAGCTGTGTAGCCGCAAGTTTCAACGGGTACTGGCCGAGCGGCTGGCCGCTTGCGGTGTCGCCAGCCTGCGATTCGACTATCTGGGCGCGGGTGACGCCTTCGACCCTGATGATGCGGACCGTGCAGCGGACTGGATTTCCGACGCGCGCGCGGCGCTCAACTGTCTGAAGCGTCTTTCCGGCTGCGCCGAAGTGGTCGTTGTCGCTCAGGGCCTCGGCTGCCTGATTGCTGCACAGGCGTTTGCCGATGAGGCCGAAGTGGGTTCCATGGCGCTTCTGGCGCCTGTCGTTTCCGGCCGCGCCTATCTGCGTGAGCTGGCGATGTGGTCCTCCATGATCGACGATGGCCTCGGTCTTCGGCCCGCGCAACGGATGACGGAGGCGGGATCGATTGCCGGCATGGCCATGCCTGCCGGTGTTGCGGATGCGATCAGGAAGGCCAATCTTTCAAATCTGACCGCTGCTCCGGCGCGCACCATTCTGGCGGTCTCCCGGCCGGGCCGCGTAACCGATGCCGATTTCGCCAGGCACCTCGTTGCGATCGGCGGTGCGGTGGAGGAGGCGGAGTTTTCAGGCTACGACGATCTCGTCTCCAGCCCTACGCTCTCGAAAATATCCGACGATGTGGTCAACCGGCTGGTCGAATGGGTGCTCTCCCAGACCCATGCCGAGGGTCCGGTGCCCCCCCAGGAGGATTTCGCAGTCAATGCCCCGCAGCGTGGACGCGGTTTTGTCGAGCAGCCGGTGCAATTTGGAGACGGCGGACGGCTTTTCGGTATTTTTTGCGGGCCGGATGATCGGGAGGCGGTTTCTTCGGTTCTTCTGCTTGGCGCCGCCTATGACCGGCATGCGGGCTGGGGCAGGCTTTCCGTACAGATGGCCCGTACATTGGCGCGCGAGGGGGTGGCATCGCTTCGCTTCGATGCGGCTAATATTGCCGACAGTCCTCCGGTCAAAAACGTGCCCGAACAGGTTCTTTACGATGCCGCGCAGAATGACGACGTGGCTGCCGCGCTCGATTTTCTCGGCAAGCGTGGCAAGGGGCCTTTCATTGCGGCGGGCCGGTGCAGCGGCGCTTATCTCGCCTTCAACGGCGCAATCGCCGATGAGCGGATCGGCGCCGTGGTCGCGGTCAATCCGGTCGTCTTCCATTGGCGCAAAGGCCGCTCGGTGGATGAGGCCCTGCACAAACGCCCGCGTTCCTTCGGCGAATACCGCCAGCGCTTCCGACAGGGCGCGACATTCAAGCGTCTCATCAGCGGCGATGTCGATGTGGCAAGTGCGGGGCTGAACATCGTCAAGGCGACGATCAAGAGGCTTTCGACAAAAACGGCGAGGCTGTTCCGCAGGGGCAGCGAGGAAGGGCGTGCCGTCTATGGCGCGTTCGACAAATTGAAAGCGAATGATACCGCCGTTCATCTGCTCTACAGCGACAACGACGATGGTCTGGAGCACTTCCAATATTACTTTGACGCCAATGGCGAAGGACTGGCCGCCTATAAGAACGTGTCGCTGACCATTATTCCCGACGCCGATCACAATCTTTCAACGCCGGAAGCCAGACAAATCTATATCGACGCGGTGAAGCAGCTGGCTCTCGAGCATTTGCGGTAAAAATGCCTGGCCGTCATGCCTTAGAAGGAAAATCGCCGGCTTGAACCCAGTGACACGACCTCTCCGGAAGGAGGAGCTTCCGTCGCCGGGGTCTCCGGCAGGAGGCTGATTTTTCTGGTTTCGCCGGGGCCGAGATGGAACCAGTTTTCCGAGGCGCAATAACCCTGCACCTCGACATGGACGGACTGCGCCAGCCGGTCCGTGCCGATTTCAAGAGACCAGTTGCCGCTCGTTTCACCGATCGCGACCTGAAGGTTTGCGGCGTGCAGTGCCTTTTTACGGCCGAGAGGGAAATGGAATGCGTCGGCGATGACGTGTCCTGTCGCAACGTCGCGAAGCCGGGCGACCGTTACATCATGGGACGGAGGGCCGAAACGATAGGCATAGGTCGTATCGAAAAAGGCGCCGAACAAATCTGTTGCGGCAATGGTCTGGCTCTGTCGCGGCGAAAGCGTGAGCGGTCGTTTGGCGTGGACGACGGGTTGCACACCTTCGCGCAGGCAGGTCAGTTCCAGCATGGCTTCGAGGCCGCCGCCGGTCTCGTTGACGAGATGGATATCCAGCCCGTTCGTGCCCTCATCGGAAAAAGTAACCTGAATGGGGCGGAACGCCCTTTTCAGGGCATGCCAGACGGATTTGGGCCGGCCAGTGGCATCGATGATACCCCAACCGGCGCCGGGAACGAGATCCTGCAGGGTCCAGACCAGAGCGCCCTGACAGGAGGAACCGCTACGCCGCCATTCGGCGAAAGTCGCCTCCATGACCTCGGCCGTGGCGGCCCGGGACATGTCGAGATAAAGGCCGCCGTCTTCGCGACGCAGAACATCCGGTTCGACGTCGTAGAGTAGGTTCAGATAATGGTCGCGAACATCCTCGAAATCCCAGGATGCCCCGCGATCGCGCGGTGCGCGTGCCTTCCATCGCGGATCGTGCACGGCCACGCCGGGTAGATATCTGTCCAGCGTTTCCTGTTCGGGAATATTGGCGAAGGCGAGGCACTCGGCGGCGAAGCGCAGATCGGCGCGGCGCGCATCTTCCAGCGGGCGACAATAGGCGCCCACGCCGTAATAGTGGCCGACCCCGACGTTGGGAAAGAAGGGCAATGCGCCGCCGGAGGGGGAATTGGCGACATAGGCTGTGTCCGGGCGTTTTTCGGCAAGGAGTTCCGGCAGAACCTCCTCGGTAAGCGTTCCCTTCCATATCTGTTCCGGCAGACCGAGCATCGCGCCCTGCTGATACATTTCACTGCCGCCGCAGAAGACGGTGAGCGATGGAGAAAGAGCGGTGGCTTCGAGGAACTGCGAGATTTCCGTGACGATATGCTGGCGCAGGCTCTCGTCCTTTGCCGGGTAATCGAAATTGGCGAGCATGGCGTCCTGCCAGACCATGATGCCGAGTTCGTCGCAAAGCGCGAAAAATTCCGGCGTCTCATAAGCCATGGTGCCGCCGATGCGGATCATGTTCATGCCGGCTTCCGCTGCTTTTCTAAGCCATGGCTCGTAGTCCGCCTTTGTTCCCGGCAGGCGCACAATATCGGCCGTCGTCCAGACCGCACCGCGGCAGAAGACCGGCTGACCGTTCACCTTGAGGCCGAAACCATTACCGTCTTCGCCATGATCGATCTCGACCCGCCGGAAGCCGGTACGCCCCAGCCTATGTTGCTCGCCGTCCAGTTCCAAAAGCGTGTCGTGCAGCGCAGACCTGCCATGGGTGTGCGGCCACCATGGTTCGACTTCGGGTATGTGGAGTTCGCCGGAAAACTTGCCGTTCTCATCCCTGGAAAGATTGGCGCTATAACCCGCGCAGCCAAGCCGTGCCGATTTTATGGGCCGGTTGGTTTCCAGCGCGATGGCGACCGTTCCCGTTCCTGCCTCGTCCAGCGAAGACCGGAGTGTGCAGAGCACCGCTTCCTGTTTGATCAGACTGATGGGTCGCCATGGACCGGCGGCGTGGATTTCCGGGCACCAGCCGGGCATGTAACCGAGTGCGGTGGTGCGGATCAGTCGCAAACCCTGGGTATTCATCATCTGCGGTCGCCAGCGGGCGCGGGGACCGGTTTTTTCAAGTCTCGGCGCAAGCGCCCGGAAGCAGACCGAAAGCTCGTCCGCGCCCGTGAGTTCGACAGGCACTTCCAGCCTTTCGAACATGCTCTGGCTCGCGCCGATCAGCTCGCCGTTGAAGAAGATTTCGGCAATGGTGGAGAGACCGTCGAAGCGAAGTATGGCGCGTTCGCGCGTATCGGAAATCATCGTCAGCCGATACCAGGCATCCCTGTCATTGAGGGGCGCCGGGGCAAGGCGGTCGAATTTTCCGGCCGCTTCCAGAGCCTGCGCCACGGTGCCGGGAACGGAGACGTGAAGGCTTTCAAGCGATGCGGGAATATCGGACGGTGTCTCACAGGCATCGGCGGGCGTCAGCGTCAGCGTCCAGCCTTCGCTCAGCAATTCCTCGCTTTCGCCGGGAAGATAAGTCCTCACGCGGCCTCGCTGGCATCAGTGAGTTTAGTCGCAAGCGCTTCCATCACGCCATCCCATGCATCCGCTGCTGGATCGAGCACGGTGGCCAGTGCATCAAATTTGCGGCGGGTGACGGCGCGGGCAAGCTGGAACTGCACGGTCTTGGCAACCTCGGAAATCTTGAGCGCGTGGT
>Ga0209371_1000688_pt1 | contig 28987 bp, 26 predicted proteins | sample AgamicAtAmrz_FD_187165 | JGI IMG/M metagenome (GOLD analysis project Ga0209371, IMG submission 187165) | Agave microbial communities from Guanajuato, Mexico - At.Am.rz (SPAdes) (version 2) | ecosystem: Host-associated > Plants > Roots > Rhizosphere | place: Guanajato, Mexico | collected 2012-06-07
GTCAACTTTGACAAAAGTATCCAAACATTATTTCACACCTGCATCATATTATTAACAAATGATGCCCCGCTTTCCAGCTAAATCGCTTCAGTCTGTAGGGTTAATTTTAGTGTAGCGGGTATTCACATGCATGGATCGTGCAATTAACAAACATATTTTGACAGGTATCACTCGGTTTTCCTTCCCCATGCCAGGGGTATTTTCTTGATCCAAAACACACTTTTGCCCTTTTTGCGTGAATTTTCTCCATTTCGCAGAACGATCCGGAATAGTGAGTTCATTTTTTCGGCAGGTAAATTTCAGTTCAGACTTAACTGGAACTTACAGACGGGCTGAATGGCGGGGAGTGAACTGAAAAGTAAGTAAAGAGGGGTTCGGGTATAAAAAAAGCCTCTCGTTCTGTTCAGGGAATGAGAGGCTTATTTATAAGCGTTTATTAAGGCAGTGTGGCTGATGATGAGGAGAATACGTTAACGATGTTACTCTTCGTCATCCAGCAGCAGAGCACCGTCCGGATTATTGCTCAGGTTGTAAGGATCATTGGTGGACTGCATGGCATTAAAGATAGCCAGCGCCAGCTCATTGTCGCTATCCGGATTGCGGCACAGCAGATACTGGGTATCTGGCAGGACCGGCAGACCTTCGGCTGCACCCATTACACGCAGCTCCGGACTCATCATCTCAACCGGACGCGCAGTAACACCCAGACCCGCTTTCACTGCGGCACGCACAGCCGCCAGAGTCGACGCGACATAGGAGATACGCCATGGGATTCCCGCCTCATTAAGGTGGTCAATCGCCATATCACGATAAGGGCTTGGCTCATCCAGCAGCACCAGTGGAATGGCTTCACCGCGCTGGAAGATATAATCAGCTGCGCAGTACCACAATGTAGGCGACGTACGCAGCACCTGATAGGTAAAGTTGCCCGGGCTGGAGGTGGTCACAACCAGGTCCACTTCACCCTGATTCAGCATCTCCATCATAAATGGATTGCGTTTGACCCGAACGTCGATTGCCAGCTTGGGATAAACCGAGGTAACCCGGTTAAGCAGAAATGGCAGAATCGTGTCTGAGGTGTCATCAGAGGCACCAATGGTCAGAACGCCCTGAATGTTGCTGTACATCAGAGAGGTACAGGCTTCGTCGTTGAAACGAAGAATTTTTCGGGCATAGCCTAAAAGCTGGATCCCGTGCTCTGTCAGCAGCTTATTACGTCCATGTCTGGCAAACAGCTCTTTACCTACCAATTGTTCCAGACGCTGCATCTGCTGACTGACTGCTGACTGGGTTCTGCAGACCGCTGCAGCGGCGGCTGCAAAGGTATTCAAATCCGCAACGGCAACGAAAGTTCTCAGCAGATCGAGGTCGAGATTCAGTATCGGACGATTTGCATTAGTCATGTTTTTTCTTCACTTATAAGATTTTTACGAACTACTACCCTGGTGTTATTACAGGCTTATCAAAGTGATAAGCCGTAATGGTGCTCAATGACAGTCATGTGTGAAGACTGACACAAAGAAATTTTCATGTGGAACCTGCGCTGATGACGTCCCTGACGGGGTCATAATACGCTTCAAGACAGAGACAACTTCTGAACCGATGGCACTGAGTACGGAAATGCAGAAAGCTGCGTAATTGTCTCAATTCCCTCCGGACGTGTCGGACGGGATAAAAAGCGCATTTTGCGCGCCCGCAGTGCGAAGCGGCAAAGTGCATTAAATAATAAATTATACTTAATCATTTTTGACTTCAAAATGGAAATGATTTTGTGAAAAGCGCTGTAAATTTTGTGCTAAATGCATCCAGGCACCCTTATGCCATATTATTGATCGCTTTTTAAGCCTTCAGCATTCTGAAATTTAGTGAAGAAGTGTTAAGTGAGGCTCACAATCCTGCGAAGAAAGTCTCAGATGAACCTCTTTTAAGGGCATGTTTCCTGCTGTTCTCTGGACTTAATACGGCGACGCTTAAGACCTGTTAAGGCGTTGCCATGACGGCCAGCCAGAAACCGCCTGAAAATCGATCGTTTATAAAATATCTTTTAACTATTTCACTAAGTGGATATTTCCGTTTTTACAAAAAATCGTGCTTTACTCTCCTCACGGTAGCCCGCCTCTGTGCAAAGCAAAAAGTGGGCTCAGGCCCGCTTTCTTCAGATTAAAAATTCTTAAAATTGTTTCTTTCTGGTTTTATTAACCAGGCTATCTCCGCTTTAATCATTTTTAAGCTACCCACAGTGTGAAAAGTTGTTGAACCCGCCAAAACGGGGCGACACCCTTCTTTTGTGTCCGTGAGGAGAGTACATTGTGCTGGTTCGATTTCTGTGGCAGCCGAAAGGATGCTGCCCATTAAGGCGGTAACAATGACTTTTCAAATTGATAAATCCGGAAAACTCGATAACGTCTGCTATGACATCCGTGGCCCGGTACTGAAAGAGGCTAAGCGTCTCGAAGAAGAAGGCAACAAGGTTCTTAAACTGAACATCGGCAACCCTGCCCCCTTTGGTTTTGAAGCGCCCGATGAGATTCTGGTTGATGTGATTCGTAATCTGCCCAGCGCGCAGGGCTATTGCGATTCCAAGGGTCTCTATTCCGCCCGTAAAGCGATTATGCAGCACTACCAGGCGCGCGAAATGCGCGATGTCACGGTAGAAGACATCTATATTGGCAACGGTGTTTCAGAGCTGATTGTGCAGGCGATGCAGGCGCTGCTGAACAGCGGCGATGAAATGCTGGTTCCCGCCCCGGACTATCCGCTATGGACCGCTGCGGTTTCGCTCTCCAGCGGCAAAGCGGTGCATTATCTGTGTGACGAGTCTGCAGGCTGGTTCCCGGACCTGGATGATATCCGCAGTAAAATCACGCCGCGCACGCGCGGGATCGTCATCATCAATCCCAACAACCCGACCGGCGCGGTGTATAGCAAAGAGCTGCTGCTGGAGGTCGTTGAGATTGCGCGTCAGCATAACCTGATCATCTTCGCCGATGAGATCTACGACAAGATCCTTTATGACGAAGCACAGCATCACTCCATTGCGGCGCTGGCACCCGATCTGCTGACGGTCACGTTTAATGGCCTGTCCAAAACCTATCGCGTTGCCGGTTTCCGGCAGGGCTGGATGGTGCTGAACGGGCCGAAAAAGCACGCCAAAGGGTATATTGAAGGGCTTGAAATGCTCGCTTCGATGCGACTCTGCGCCAACGTGCCGGCACAGCATGCCATTCAGACGGCACTGGGCGGCTACCAGAGCATCAGTGAATTTATCATGCCCGGCGGTCGTCTTTACGAGCAGCGCCAGCGTGCGTGGGAACTGATCAACGACATTCCGGGCGTCAGCTGCGTGAAGCCGCAGGGCGCGCTCTATATGTTCCCGAAAATTGACGCTAAAAAATTCAATATCTTCGATGACCAGAAGATGGTGCTGGATTTCCTGTTACAGGAGAAGGTGCTGCTGGTTCAGGGCAGTGCGTTTAACTGGCCATGGCCCGACCATCTGCGCATCGTGACGCTGCCGCGCGTGGACGATCTGGAGATGGCGATCAATAAGTTTGGCCGTTTCCTGCAAGGCTATCGTCAGTAATCGCGCCCGCGTATACTGACGCTATTTGGGGAGGGCTTGTCTCTCCCCTGTCGGCCAACAGGAACGCGCATGACTCAAAGCCATTTCTTTGCTCACCTCTCCCGTCTTAAGCTGATCAATCGCTGGCCCCTGATGCGCAACGTGCGCACCGAAAACGTGTCTGAGCACAGCCTGCAGGTCGCCATGGTGGCGCACGCCCTGGCCGTGATCAAAAATCTTAAATTCAGCGGATCGCTCAATGCCGATCGCATCGCGATGCTGGCGCTCTATCACGACGCCAGCGAGGTGCTCACTGGGGATTTACCGACGCCGGTAAAATATTACAACGCCCAGATCGCCCACGAATATAAGAAGATCGAGAAGATTGCCCAGCAGAAGCTGATTGCGATGCTGCCCGACGAGTTTCAGGCGGTCTATGCGCCACTGATCGATGAGCATCTGCACAGCGAAGAGGAGCAGGCCGTGGTGAAACAGGCGGATGCGCTCTGTGCCTATGTGAAGTGCCTTGAGGAGCTCTCTGCCGGCAACAACGAGTTCCTGCTGGCCAAAGCGCGGCTGGAGAAGACGCTGGCGCAGCGGCGCTCACCGGAGATGGATTACTTTGTTGAGGTATTTATTCCGAGTTTCAGCCTGTCGCTGGATGAGATCTCGCAGGATACGCCGCTGTAACCCGACGGCCAGGCCGCCGGGCCAGGCTTACGGCTTCTGCGTGAAGCTGAAACTCCCGTCAGACTCACGGGTTATCGTCAGATGCGCCAGTGAGTCGAGCTGAAGCGCCACCTCATTCAGACGCGGCGTGTGCGCAGATGGTTTGATAGCAATGACCGCACAGCCGGCGCTCAGGCCGGATAAGATGCCTGCAGGGGCATCTTCGGCCACTACACAGGATGATGCCGCTAAGCCGAGCTTTTCTGCGCCCAGCAGATAGGGATCGGGCTCGGGTTTCCCTTTTGCGACCTGCTCTGCAGTAATGAACACGTCGGGCATCGGTAAGCCCGCCGCCCGATGACGCGCCTGCGCCACCGGCATCGACCCGGAGGTGACGATTGCCCAGGGGATCTGCAGCGCATTAAGCCGGTTGAGCAGCGACACTGCGCCCGGCAGCGCCTGTACGCCCTCGGTGTCCGCCGCTTCCGCCTGTTCCAGCGCGACAAATTCAGCCTGAATCGCGGCTTCCGGCTGGCCTGCCATAAAATGACGCAGAGAGGTAATCGCCTGTTTGCCGTGAATGAAATCCAGGATCTCATCCGCCGCGATGCCATGACGGGACCCCCACTGGCTCCAGGCTCGTTCAACGGCTGGCAGGGAATCCACCAGCGTGCCGTCTAAATCAAAAAGAAAACCTCTGTAGGTCACGCGCTCCTCCTCAGGCATTGATCAATTGCGCAATTTCATTTGCACTTAAATGGTACTGGCGCGGACAAGTCTGCCATAAAGCCAGCATGCGTTGATACTTTTCCCACATCGGGGTCTGGGCATTAAACCCGTGCGTGCCGGAATCGAAGTGGGTGTAACGTCCTTCCGTATTGACCATAAAGCGGACATAGCCCAGCAGGCGGGCTTCCGTTGCGGCATCGAAGCCCAGAAAAGCGAGCCGGCGTTCATCCAGCTGCGGGCGCTCTTTGAGGTTTGACCAGGAGATGTGAAGCGCGTGATGCATCTCCATGATGTCGATAATCTTGCGGCAGACCGCCTCGCTGAGTTCACCGAACTCTTTATCCAGCTCCCGCATCTGCAGCGCGTAACCGCGTTCGATGATGGTCTGATAGCGGCAAAAGTGCCCGGCATTCTCCGGCTCAAGCATGGCCATGATTTTATACTGGTTGGTAAGTATCAGACGCTGTGCATGGGTCATTTCCATCATTCGCTCCCGGTCAGAGACCGCTCAGTTAACCGACAATAGCGTGATGATTGCACAGCGCGAACGACACAGACATCGCCGTATCGCCTTTCATTGATTTGGCCGCAGGTCAGCGGTAAATATTTTACCGCCGGCCCGGGAAAGATCAGAGATCGTCGAGGAAGGTGCGGTCGAGCTGTTTAAAGGCCCGCTTTAGCAGATCGGCCAGCGCCTGATAGGTTGGTTTGCCTTCTACCGGTGCGATCGCCTGCCCCGCCTCTTCCAGCCGGGCACGCACTTCATGAAACCAGTTCAGCAGCGTCGGCGGCAGCGGCGTGATGGAGCGTTTACCCAGCCACCATAATCCCTGCATCGGCAGGCTGCAGGCAAACAGCGCCGTCGCCACGGCCGGACCTAACTGACCGTCCATCGCAATCTGCCAGGTCAGCGTGAAAACGGCCAGAGGCGGCATAAAACGAATGGCAAAGCGGGTCGCCGTTGAAACGCGATTTTCCGGGAATATCGGGGCCAGGCGCTTATCAGCAGGCCATGTCTTCATATAATGCTGGCCGCGCTGAAACATCCGAAACCAACTGGTACTGCCAGATTCATTCGCCATGGCTCACCTCAACTAATACTGCAAAGATTAAAAAATAGTTATAACTACACAACTTTACGTGACATCCTTCAATTATTTTTGTCTTTGAAGTGGACTCCGGCTATTCTGACGCCGCTCCGATACCTGTCGGCAGCGAAATGCGCCTTTGGGAAGAGGCCTGAACCCGATTTTCGACAAGGCAATTTTCAAATTTTCACGTAAGATTAACGAAATTTTTTGCGGGAATGCAGGTTTCTGTCTACCGCATGATGTTTGTCATTAATCTACCAGCTTTCATGGGCTACGCTGTTAGTCTGATTGCGTTTAATTTAGCCACTCTCAAAAAGTAGGTACTTCCATGTCGAGTAAGTTAGTTCTGGTCCTGAACTGTGGCAGCTCTTCCCTTAAGTTTGCCATCCTCAACCCCGCAAGCGGTGAAGAATTCCTGTCAGGCCTGGCAGAATGTTTCCATCTTCCTGAAGCCCGCATCAAATGGAAGCTGGAAGGCGAAAAACAGGAAGCGCCTTTGGGTGCTGGCGCAGCGCATAGCGAAGCGCTGAACTTTATCGTTAAAACCATTCTGGCACAAAAACCTGAGCTTTCGGCACAAATTGCTGCAATTGGTCATCGCATCGTTCACGGCGGCGAAAAACTGACGCAGTCCGTTATCATTACGGACGCGGTTGTGCAGGGCATCAAAGACGCCGCTTCTTTTGCACCGCTGCATAATCCGGCTCACCTGATCGGGATTGATGAAGCGATGAAAAACTTCCCTCACCTGTCAGATAAGAATGTGGCGGTATTTGACACCGCTTTCCATCAGACAATGCCGGAAGAGTCCTATCTCTACGCCCTGCCCTACAGATTGTATAAAGAGCATGGCGTTCGTCGCTATGGCGCACATGGCACCAGCCATTTCTATGTGACCCACGAAGCCGCCAGAATGCTGAATAAGCCGCTTGAGTCACTGAATATCATCACCTGCCACCTCGGCAACGGCGGTTCCGTTTCGGCGATTCGCAACGGCGAGTGTGTAGATACCTCCATGGGTCTGACTCCACTGGAAGGTCTGGTAATGGGCACCCGCAGCGGTGATATCGACCCGGCCATCGTTTTCTTCCTGCATGACACGCTGGGAATGAGCGTCGATGCCATCAATAAGCTGCTGACCAAAGAGTCTGGCCTGCTGGGCCTGACCGAAGTTACCAGTGACTGCCGTTATGTCGAAGATAACTACGACACCAAAGAAGATGCGAAACGTGCGATGGATGTCTTCTGCCATCGTCTGGCAAAATATATCGGCAGTTACACAGCGCTGATGGATGGCCGTCTTGACGCCGTCGTCTTTACCGGCGGCATCGGCGAGAACGCCGCAATGGTGCGTGAACTTTCACTGAAAAAACTTGCACTGCTGGGCTTTGACATCGACCACGATCGCAACCTGGCAGCCCGTTTCGGCAAGTCAGGCTACATCAATAAGGAAGGTACCCGCCCGGCGCTGGTGATCCCGACCAACGAAGAGCTGGTCATCGCCCAGGACGCTGCGCGTCTGACAGCCTGAGTCTTTTTCTCCGTCAGCCCAGGCTGACGGAGTTGTTTTTGACACCCTGCCATGACTGAGAGGTTAAAACGTGTCACGTACAATTATGCTCATTCCGACCGGCACCAGTGTCGGCCTGACCAGTGTCAGTCTCGGTGTGATCCGTGCGATGGAGCGCAAAGGCGTCCGCCTCAGCGTGTTCAAGCCGATTGCCCAGCCACGCTCCGGGGGCGACAACCCCGATCAGACCACCACCATCATCCGTAAGAACTCTTCTATCCCTGCCGCCGAACCGCTGCAGATGTCACGCGTCGAGTCACTGCTAGGATCGAACCAGCAGGATGCGCTGATGGAAGAGATCATCTCCCGTTATCATGCCAGCAGTCAGAATGCTGAAGTGGTGCTGGTTGAAGGTCTGGTGCCGACCCGTAAGCACCAGTTCGCTAACGCGCTGAACTATGAAATCGCCAAAACACTGAACGCGGAAATCGTCTTTGTGATGGCGCTGGGCAATGACTCGCCGGCACAGCTCAAAGAGCGCATCGAGCTGACCCAGAGCAGCTTCGGCGGCCAGAAGAACAAAAACATTACCGGTGTGATTATTAACAAACTCAACGCGCCGGTGGACGATCAGGGACGTACCCGCCCTGATCTGTCAGAGATTTTTGATGACTCGTCAAAAGCCAGCATCGCCAATATTGATCCTAAACAGCTCTTCTCCGACAGCCCGCTGCCGGTGCTGGGCTGCGTACCTTGGAGTTTCGATCTGATCGCGACCCGTGCGATCGATATGTGTCGCCATCTGGATGCCCGCATCATTAACGAAGGTGAGATTCAGACCCGCCGGGTCAAATCGGTCACCTTCTGTGCCCGCAGCATCCCGCACATGCTGGAACATTTCCGTCCGGGCTCGCTGCTGGTGACCTCAGCCGACCGCCCGGATGTGCTGGTCGCCGCCTGCCTGGCCGCGATGAACGGCATCGAGATTGGTGCCATCCTGCTGACCGGTAACTACGAGATCGACGACCGCATCGCCCGTCTCTGTGACCGCGCCTTCCAGACCGGCCTGCCGGTATTTATGGTGAAAACCAATACCTGGCAGACCTCACTGAGCCTGCAGAGCTTCAACCTGGAAGTCCCGGCTGACGATACGCAGCGCATTGAGAAAGTGCAGGAGTATGTTGCCGGTTACATCAACGCGGACTGGATTGAGTCTCTGACCGCGACCTCCGAGCGCAGCCGTCGCCTCTCACCACCGGCCTTCCGCTATCAGCTGACCGAGCTGGCGCGTAAAGCCGGTAAGCGCGTGGTGCTGCCAGAGGGTGATGAGCCGCGTACGGTAAAAGCGGCGGCTATCTGTGCCGAGCGCGGTATCGCGACCTGCGTCCTGTTAGGCAACCCGGATGAGATCCAGCGCGTTGCCGCAGCGCAGGGCGTGGAGCTGGGCAAAGGTGTTGAGATTGTTGATCCGGAAGTGGTTCGCGAAAACTACGTGCCGCGCCTGGTTGAACTGCGTAAAAACAAAGGCATGACCGAAGTGGTCGCTCAGGAGCAGCTGGAAGATAACGTGGTGCTGGGCACCATGATGCTGGAGAGCGGCGAAGTCGATGGTCTGGTTTCCGGTGCGGTACACACCACCGCCAACACCATTCGTCCGCCCCTGCAGCTGATCAAAACTGCCCCGAACAGCTCACTGGTCTCCTCGGTATTCTTTATGCTGCTGCCGGAGCAAGTGCTGGTCTACGGCGACTGCGCGATTAACCCTGATCCGACGGCTGAGCAGCTGGCTGAGATCGCTATTCAGTCGGCCGATTCTGCCAAAGCCTTTGGTATCGACCCGCGCGTTGCAATGATCTCCTACTCTACCGGCACGTCAGGTGCAGGCAGCGATGTGGAGAAAGTCCGCGAAGCGACCCGTATCGCCCAGGAGAAACGTCCGGATCTGGTTATTGATGGTCCGCTGCAGTATGACGCCGCCATCATGGAAGATGTGGCGAAATCAAAAGCGCCAGACTCGCAGGTTGCCGGTCGCGCAACGGTGTTTATCTTCCCGGATCTCAACACCGGTAACACCACCTATAAAGCGGTACAGCGTTCAGCCGACCTGATCTCCATCGGGCCGATGCTGCAGGGTATGCGTAAGCCGGTCAACGACCTGTCGCGCGGCGCGCTGGTAGACGACATCGTCTACACCATCGCCCTGACGGCTATCCAGTCTCAGCAGGCAGAAGGCTAAGCCTCCGGCACTCATGAAAAAGGCATGCCCCAGGGCATGCCTTTTTTTTACCGGTAGTTCTGCGACCCGCCCGGTCACGCGACCGGGAGCATTCACTCAGGCACGGTTTTCGCCGTTGCGGCTCATCCAGAGTGACAGCGCTTTCAGCGAGTCGTCGGTGAACTCGTCACAGCGGGCAGTGATCTCATCGGGCGTCATCCAGATAATCTCATCGACTTCCGACTCCTGCATGGCGAAAGGCCCGTGCGAAACGCAGCTGAACAGACCGCCCCAGACGCGGCAGTGCTGATCTTCAAAATAGAATTTGCCATGCTCGGCAAACGGCACCGCGGCGATCCCCAGCTCCTCTTCCGCTTCACGGCGCGCAGACTCCAGCATATCCTCACCGCTCTGCACCACACCGCCTGCGGTCGCATCCAGCTTGCCCGGCATAAAATCTTTACTCTCTGTGCGGCGCTGCACCAGAATCCTGCCCATACCGTCATGAACCACGATATAGGTGGCGCGATGACGCAGACACTGCGCACGCATCTGCGCACGTGTCGCCTGAGCAACGACTTCATTCTCTTCGTTTACGATATCGACCCACTCGATGCCGTCACCCGCCGTTTGTTCCACCATCAGTAACCCTTTCCAGTTTGGCGTACACCTGGGTACGCAGTTTGCCACGTCGTTATTTTTATGTGGCGTAAGGTAATCACTTCCGCCAGCCTGAGCAAGCCCTGGCGGTTACCGATTTTTACCACTTTCTGCTAACCACAGCTGTACCGAGGCTCGCTGCCACTGAAACTCAGCATAATGCCGCAGACGATCGGGCAAGGGATCGCCATGCAGAACCAGCCGGTTGAGCATCACCGCCAGATCGGTATCCGCAATTGACCACTCACCAAACAGGTTCTGCTGCCCGTCCGGCAGCAGGCGTTCGACCGCCATAACCAGTTTATCTACCGCCTGCTGCGCGGAGGTCGTCAGCGGCGCAAAGCGTTCGCCGGCAAACAGCACCTCGGTCGGACGCTCCTGACGGATCCAGAGGAAGTCGCTGCGCAGCCAGGCCTGGATTTCCCGCGCGCGGGCGCGCTTCTCACGATCGCGCGGATAGAGGCGCTCAAACCCGGGTGCCGGGAAGCGCTCTTCAAGATATTCGGTAATCGCCGAGGATTCGCTTAACAGGAAGGTGTCGATCTGCAGGGTCGGCACCCGGCAGGTCAGCGACAGCGCGCGGTACGCCTCGGCATAGTGCTGATTCTGAGACAAATCGACGCGTTTAAGCTGAAAGGGGATCCCTTTTTCGGAAAGGGCAACATAGGCCGACATGGCATAAGGACTGAAAAATGATGAATCTGACCACAGGGTGATGGGCGGATAATCCATCGGTTACCTCAATTGGCTGTCAGGGTTGCATCATGTTTACCGATTTTTTTTTGCGAAGGCAACGCCGGGCTCATCCGATCTCTGCCGCCGGAAGAAGAAAGCGCGACGCGACGCACGATAGAGTGGCACGACTCTTCTATGCTGAAAGGTGCAAATAACAAAAACATCAAGGGAGCCGCAACATGCACATTCTCATTACCGGTGGCACGGGACTGATTGGCCGTCACCTGATTCCGCGCCTGCAGCAGCTGGGGCATCAGATCAGCGTGGTGACACGGGATGTGGTTAGCGCGCGGGAAAAGCTCGGCGAGCAGGTCGCGCTCTGGTCCGGTCTGGCACAACAGCCGAACCTGGATAATATCGATGCGGTGATTAACCTGGCGGGCGAACCGATCGCCGACAAACGCTGGACGGAGCCGCACAAGCAGCAGCTGTGCGAGAGCCGCTGGCAGATCACCGAGCAGATCGTTTCCCTGATCAACGCCAGCAGCACGCCGCCCGCCGTGCTGATCTCAGGATCGGCGACCGGTTATTATGGCAATACCGGCGATCTGGTGCTGACGGAAGAGGATCAGGGACACGACGAGTTTACCCATCAGCTCTGCGCCCGCTGGGAGCAGCTTGCGCTGGCGGCAGAGGGTGAACGCACCCGCGTCTGTCTGCTGCGCACCGGCGTGGTGCTGGCCCGTGAAGGCGGCGCGCTCAGCAGGATGAAGCTGCCCTTTAAGATGGGGATCGGCGGCCCGCTCGGCAGCGGCAAGCAATATATGCCGTGGATCCATCTGGACGATATGATCAACGCCATTCTCTGGCTGCTGGATCATGACGATCTGCGCGGCCCGTTCAACATGGTCGCGCCTTATGCCGTGCGTAATGAGCAGTTTGCCGCCACGCTGGGCCAGGTAATGCATCGTCCGGCCTTTATGCGTACCCCGGCCAGCGCCATTAAGCTGATGATGGGGGAGTCATCGGTTCTGGTGCTGGGCGGACAGCATGTGCTGCCAAAGCGGCTGGAAGCCTCCGGCTTTGGCTTCCGCTGGTACGATCTGCAGGAGGCATTGCAGGATGTCGCAGGCTAAAACAGGGCGGCTCTGAGCCGCCCTGTTTTGATCAGCTGCGCGGCTCCGCGACCGGAGACTTCATGGCCCTTTCGTTAAGCGTGTGCCCCGGTTGTGGCACACGAATGATAAAGGTCAGCACGCCCGCGAACACATAGAGCGCCGTATAGGCCCACACCACACCGACAATGTCGAAGAACGGCAGGATGACCGAGGCGATAGCCGGAGCCACAAAGTTGCTGAGCCCGGCGGAGAGGTTATAAATCGAGACCGCGGCACCCTTGTGATGTGGTTCCAGTGTCGGAAACACGGCGGTCATCGGAACAAAGGCAGCGACAAAGATCCCCAGCATGACCGCAGGGATTAACGCGACCCAGAAGTTATGTCCCGCATACAGCGGCAGGTAATAAAAGGTCAGGCTGGAGATGGCCATCCCCAGGCAACCAAACCAGCGCACCTGACGGATCCAGCCCAGCTTCTCGCCCGTAAGACCCCAGAAGATATTCGTAAAGATGGTGACAAAGAAGAACACCGCCCAGATCTGTAGCCATTCAGAAATGGAGAAACCCAGCCGGTCCACAAACAGCAGCGGCATGATAATCGCAAAACCAAACAGCGATAGCGTATTGATGATGCGAATCAGACAGGCATAAAACACATGCTGATTGGTGAACAGGATAGTCACGGCACGCCCCATCTCTGTCATCTTGTCACGCATCGGCAGATTAACACGGGAACGATCCACGGGCACCCTGCGCAGGCTGAACCAGGCGAGGATCCCGCCACAGGCGACCCAGACGATCGCCAGCCAGAGCGTCCCGGTTTCCCCCAGCATCGGGATGGTGAGACTGGGCAGGTAGCTGCCCACCACGCCGATGCCGACAGAATACATCGCCCAGAACCAGCCGGTTGCCGCCGCCAGTTTTTCGCGTGGCAGAACCTGCACCAGCATCATCATAAACGAGTAGATAAACAGCGGATAAGCCAGCCCGCGAATGCCGTAGAACAGCACCATCAGCGGATAGTTACGCAGGCCCAACCCCAGCGACATAAACAGCGTGTGCATCACGATCCAGAGCACAAATCCAATCATCATCGCGCGCTGCGGCGTGATCAACTCGGCGACCACCCCCGAGGCCCAGGCCGCCACGGCGGCCGCTAAGCCATAGAAGGTGAAGACGACCGCTGACTGCGCGGGCGTAAAGCCCATATCGGTGATATGACGCGACAGAAACGCCATTTCAAAGCCATCACCTGCCATAAAGATGGCGATAGCGAGGAAGCCCCAGAACATCTTTTTCGGTAAGCCAAACCAGTATTCGTTCGATTGCATCACAATGACCTTCTGTCTGGTTAGTCGTTATGCAGGCAGTAAACTGCGCACCTGCTGTTGCTGGATGTAAAGTGTCCGGAACAGACGCCGCCGCTGTTGCAGCCAGTCCCCCCGCGTCGCGTCCGGCTGGTAGCGCGCCTGTACAGCCGGCTTCAGGCACACCTCATGCTCAGCGCCGCCATCAGCCAGCCACGCTAAGCGTGCCGCACCCAGCGCGCCCGATGCGCTGGCCGGGTGGGTCACAATCGGCAATTGCAGCACATCGGCCAGCAGCTGAGCCCACAGTGCACTGCGTGCCCCGCCACCGGTCAGGCTGCATTGCTGAATGCCATGAGTGGTCTCGCCGAGCACCTCCAGACCATCAGCCAGCCCGAATGCCACGCCTTCTGTTACTGCATAGCCCAGCAGGGCGCGCGGCGTTTCATGACGCAGATTAAAGAAAGCACCGGTAGCGTCAGGATCGTTATGCGGCGTGCGCTCACCCGACAGATAAGGCAGGAAAACCGGGGCGCTGCGCAGTTGCTCGTCACTGAGCTGCGCCATCTCCTCCATCAGCTGGCTTTCACTCACCGACAGCAGATTGCATAGCCAGCGCAGGCAACTCGCGGCGCTGAGCATCACGCTCATCTGATGCCAGCGACCCGGTAGTGCATGGCAGAAAGCATGCACACCAGAGCGGGGATCGGCCTGGAGGCGGTCGTTTACGACGAAAATCACGCCGGATGTGCCCAGGGAGATAAACGCATCACCCGGACTCACCGCCCCTACACCGACGGCCGATGCAGCATTGTCCCCGCCACCCCCCGCGACTGTGACAGAGGCAGACAGGCCCCACTCGCTTGCCAGCGCCGGTTGCAGACGGCCACTTATCGCGCTGCCTTCCACCAGTTCAGGCATCTGCGCGCGCGTCAGTTTGGTAATGGCCAGCAGTTCATCCGACCAGTCACGCCGGGAGACATCCAGCCACAGCGTGCCGGCCGCATCCGAAGGCTCACTGACAAAGTGCCCGGTAAGCCGCCAGCGCAGGTAATCTTTTGGCAGCAGGATCTTGTCAATCCGGCTGAAAATTTCCGGCTCATGTTCCGCAACCCAGTGCAGTTTTGGCAGCGTAAAGCCGGGCATGATCATGTTGCCGCTGATTTCGGTGATCCGGGGATGGCTATTTTTCAGTCTTTCACACTGCGGCGCGCTGCGCGTGTCGTTCCACAGGATGCATGGACGCAGTACTTTACCGTCTGCATCCAGCAGCACGGCTCCGTGCATCTGGCCGGATAAGCCGATGGCACGGATCGCGGCCCATTCTTCCGGCGATTGACGACGCAATGCCGCCAGCACTTCGATGCAGGCCTGCCACCAGCGTTCGGGATCCTGTTCTGCCCAGTGGGGATGCGGGCGCTGCACAGTAAGCGTGGCGTGCTGTGACGCCACAATCTCGCCCTGCGTATCAATCATCAGCGCTTTAAGTTCTGAGGTGCCGATATCAATGCCGAGATACATAGTTACACCGCCGCCAGTTCTGGCTGTTTCAGCCACTGCTGTAATTCCGCGACACGGCGAGTCACCAACGCGTGAAACGCCTTATCAGAGGCCAGTTCCGCAAACAGGGCGTTATCACTCAGGAAAGCATGAAGTGGACCGGCGCTGGCAAACTGCTTACGCAGCGCATCGGCCTGTAGCGCACCGTCCTGATAGGAATATGGCAGATCGTCATGAGCCCAACGCTGCATAAACAGGAAGAACAGCGCCGGAATCACCGCCGTTGCGACAGGCTGCGTACCGCGCTGATAGCACGCCTGCAGGGTTGGCGTCACCATGCCGGGGATTTTAGACATACCATCGGCACCCACGCGCTGGTTAGTGTCTTTGATGTAAGGGTTGCTAAAGCGGGCCAGCACGACGTCGCGATAGTCCGCCAGATCCAGCGGGCTGGGCGACAGGGAGGGAATGACATCCTGCGTGACATAGTCGTGTGCCAGTCGATAAATCGCCGGATGGCGTGTGCTCTCATCGATATAGTTCAGCCCAATCAGCGTACCGGCCCAGGCGATCGCGGCATGGGTTGCGTTGAGAATGCGAATTTTCGCCTCTTCCCACGGCAGGACCGATGCCACCAGTTCAGCGCCCACCTTTTCCAGCGACGGGCGCCCGGCAATAAAGTCATCCTCAATGACCCACTGAATAAAGGATTCGGCCATCACGGCGGCGCCATCCTGTTTGCCGGTCGCCGCCTGCACGCGTTCGGCCACCTCCGGCGTCGGACGCGGAGTAATGCGATCGACCATGGTATTCGGTGAGCGGGTTTGGGAGCGCACCCAGTCGGCCAGTCCGTTGTCGCCTTTGGCCATCAGAAACGCCAGGAAAGCCTCGCGGAAACGCGCGCCGTTGTGGCGCAGATTGTCGCAGTTCAGCAGCGTCACCGGCGCACCGCCCTGCGCAACGCGCTGTGTCAGAATTCGGCTGAGTGCGCCGTAGAGCGTGCGGATATCGCCACCCAGATCGGCCTGCACATCCGCATGATCAAGATCCAGGGTAAATGCGGGGGTCAGGTAGTAACCCGCTTCGGTGACGGTAAAGCTGATGACACGCGTTTCCTCACGCGCGCCCTGCTCACTCAGCGCACGGAGTTCACTGTCCCAGGGCAGAATTTTACGCAATGAGGTGATGGTTTCGTAGTCGCGCTTGCCTTCAGGCGTCACGGTTTCCAGCACATATTCGCCCTGCTGCGCCGCGAGCTGTTCAAGCAGTGGCACCGCATCATTGCGGATATTGCCGAGTGCAATGCCCCAGCTTTCGTCGCCCTGCTCACGCAGCTTGTGCAGATACCACGCCTGATGTGCCCGATGAAAAGATCCCGCACCGATATGCATCCACACTGATTGGTTATTCATAATCGCCTCATTTAAACATTTGCCACAACGAAGGGCATTTGCCCGATGGCGTTAAGCATAGTGCGCTTTACGGCGATGCTTCTGCGAGCCGGGTCACAAATAATACATTTGCTCTTCTTGCGGGCTTTTGCTCAATTGATGCTTTTCCTCTCGTGCGGCGTTAAGATGTTCTGCCCAATCCGACGGAACAGCCTGATGAGCAAAGAAGAAAAAAAGCAGGAGCTGGCCGCACGTGCCGCATGGATGTATTACGTCGCGGGCGTGACGCAGCAGGAGATCGCACAGGCACTGGGACTGTCCCGGCAGGTCGCGCAGCGTCTGGTATCCAGTGCCCGCGAAATGGGCATGGTGCACGTAAAAATCGATCATCCCATCACACACTGCCTGCAGCTGGCGCGTGAGGTTCAGGCGAAGTTTGGTCTGGATTTGTGCCGTGTGGTGCCATCAGCCAGTCTGAATGATGAGGCTATTCAACAGATGCTGGCTGTCGAAGGTGCGTCAGTGATGACACAATTCATCAATGAGGAAACACCGCAGGTGTTTGGCATTGGCTCCGGCAAAACGCTGCGCGCCATTATTGATGCGCTGCCCTGGGTTGAACGCCCGCAGCATCATTGCGTTTCCATGATTGGTGCCATCGCACGGGATGATTCCGGCACACGCTATGACGTGCCGCTGAAGATGGCCGAAAAGATGCAGGGCAAGTATTTCTTTATCCCTGCGCCGCTCTACGCCGATACGCCACAGGACAAAGCGATGTGGGTGCAGCATAAGGTCTATCAGCGCGTCATCGATCGCGCCTTACAGGCGGATGTGGCCTTTGCAGGGATCGGAGAAGTGATGCCCGGCTGCCCGTTAAACGCCGAAGGATTTATTACCGATGCGCAGGTCGCGGCGCTGAACGGGCGCGGCGTGGTGGGCGAAATGCTCGGGCACTTCTTCAATCAGCAGGGTGAACGGGTGTGGGGAGAAACGGATGCGCTGCTGACCAGCGTGCAGCTGGAAAGTCAGACGCAGCGCAAAATCATTGGCTTCGCGGGGAGCGAGCGCAAGTATCCGGCCATCCGGGCCGCCTTACAGGGCGGCTGGATATCGGGGCTGGTGACAGATGAGGATACGGCGGTGAAGCTTTTGCAGACGTGATCGCTCAGCCAGGAGGCAGCCAGGGCAGGCCGAACGCGTTAATCCCGCAAATGCCCGGACCCGGCCCATGCTTGGTCTGTCAGGGCACTTTGCGCCGGCGCCCTGCAGCCCCCACCGTCACGCTCCGCCAGGTTACTTCAGCGACCCTTTGAGGAACTGCTGTAAACGCGGGCTTTTCGGGTTGCCGAAAAGCTCCGCGGGCGGCCCCTGCTCTTCGATTTTGCCCTGATGCAGGAAAATCACATGGCTGGAGACATGGCGCGCAAACTCCATCTCATGGGTGACCACCACCATGGTTTTGCCCTCTTCCGCCAGCTTCTGCATGATGCGCAGCACCTCGCCCACCAGTTCCGGATCCAGTGCTGACGTTGGTTCGTCAAACAGCAGCACTTCGGGCTCCATCGCCAGTGCGCGCGCAATCGACACGCGCTGCTGCTGGCCACCTGAAAGATGTACCGGATACTTCGCCTGAGCGCGCGCATCAATGCCGACTTTATCGAGATACCGGATGGCGCGTTCACGCGCGTCTGTTTTGCTCAATCCCAGCACCTGAATCGGCGCTTCCATCACGTTCTCCAGCACCGTCATGTGGCTCCAGAGATTAAAGTGCTGGAACACCATCGTCAGGCTGGTGCGTAACGCCCGCAGTTGCTCCTTATCAGCCACTTTGAGCTGGCCATCTTTGTCGCGTACCAGCGTAATCTGCTGGTTATTGACCACAATGGTGCCTTCACTCGGTTTTTCGAGGAAATTGATACAGCGTAAAAAGGTACTTTTCCCTGAACCGGACGAGCCAATGATACTGATCACATCGCCCGCCTGAGCCGTCAACGAGACCCCTTTCAGCACTTCATGTTCACCGTAACGCTTATGCAATTCGGTGACGCTTAATTTATTGTCAGCCATAGTTCTACTCAATGCGATGAAGAGGGTTTCACGTGGGCCAGCCAGCGGCGTTCCGCCAGGCGGAACAGGCTGATCAACACGTAAGAGATAATCAGATAAAGCACAGCCGCCAGACCAAAGGCGGTAAACGGCTGGTAGGTCGCGGAGTTAATATCCCGCGCGATTTTCAGCAGATCTGGCACTGTGGCCGTGAAAGCCAGCGCCGTGGAGTGCAGCATCAGAATCACTTCATTGCTGTAAACCGGCAGCGCCGTCCGCAGTGCCGAAGGCAGGATAATGCAGCGATAGAGCTTAAAGGTGGAGAAGCCATAGGCCCGCGCTGCTTCAATCTCGCCGTGGGGCACCGAGCGAATCGCCCCCGCGAAGATTTCTGTGGTATAGGCGCAGGTGTTCAGCGTAAACGCGAGCAGCGTACAGTTCAGTCCGCTGCGGAAAAAAGCGTTCAGCAGCTCCGTACCTTTGACAATTTCCAGCGTATACATGCCTGAATAGAACACCAGCAGCTGGACATACAGTGGCGTACCGCGAAACACGTAGGTGAAAAGCCAGACCGGAAAACTGATAAAGCGGTTAGGTGAAACCCGCGCTATCGCCAGCACAATCGCCAGACATCCACCAAGGGTGACCGACAGGATCAGCAGCCAGAGCGTGATGGCGACGCCGGTAAAACGGTAGCCGTCGGTCCAGAGCAGCGCTTTCCAGTATTCCTGAATAATATCAATCATAACTCGCCCTCTTCACGCCGACGGTATAGCGACGGTTCAGCCACCACAGCACGCCGTTAGACACCGTGGTAAACACCAGATAGATCACACCGGCGACAATCGCGAAGTAAAACGGCTGCCAGGTGCTTTTGCCCGCCAGCTGGGTCGCCTTCACCACATCCTCCAATCCCAGCAGCGAAACCAGTGCGGTGGCTTTCAGAATGACCTGCCAGTTGTTGCCGATCCCCGGCAGGGCATAGCGCATCATGGCGGGGAACAGAATGCGGCGGAATACCTGCGCACCGGTAAAACCGAACGCGGTCGCCGCTTCAATCTGCCCTTTCGGCACCGCCATAAACGCGCCACGAAAGGTTTCGGTAAAGTAAGCACCATAGATAAAGCCGAGCGTGATGATACCGGCGACCATCGGGTCGATATCAAACTGGGCTATGCCCAGCGCATCGGTCACCTGATTGAGGACAATCTGCAGGCCGTAGAAGATCAGCAGCATCAGCACGAGGTCAGGCACACCGCGAATCAGCGTGGTGTAACCTTCAAAAATGAACGCCAGTGGGCGGTTGCGTGACAGTTTCGCGCCTGCGCCAATCAGGCCCAGCAGCACCGCCAGCAGCACGGAGGTAAGCGCCAGCTCCAGCGTTACCAGGGTGCCCCGAAGAATAACATCAGAATAGCCATACAGCATCGAGAGGGTCCTGTCGTGGGGTGAAAACGAAACGCTGCCCGCCAGCGTTTGACGGGCAGTTTAGCTCTATCTCATCTTTGCAGAGACCGTTTGCCCCGAGCGAACCGGCTCAGGCGGGCAGAACAGCATAGGGCACAGAGGATAAAGCGACAGGATAGTTAGTCGCCGTACACATTAAAGTCGAAGTATTTCTTCGCAATCTTGTCGTAGGTGCCATCTTTGCGCATCTCGGTAAACGCTTTATCGATAGCCGCTTTCAGCTCGCTGTCATCTTTGCGCAGTCCCATGCCGGTGCCGACGCCAAAAATCTTGTCATCTTTTACGGCAGGACCGGCGAACGCGTAGTTCTTACCGACCGGCTGCTTCAGGAAACCTTCACTCGCCTGCACTTCATCCTGGAAAGCCGCATCGATACGCCCGGCATTCAGATCCTGATAGACCAGATCCTGGTTCGCATAAGGCGTAATGGTCACGCCTTTTGGCCGCCAGTTCTCGTTGGCATAGGTTTCCTGGGTAGTGCCCTGCAGCAGACCGATATTTTTCCCTTTCAGCGACTCAATGGTGGGTTCAATCTTAGATCCTTTCGGTGCCACTAAACGCGCATTGGCGGCGTAGAGTTTTTCCGAGAAGGCGATCTCTTCCTGACGTTTAGCGGTGATTGAAAGTGAGGAGATGATGGCGTCGATTTTCTTCGCTTTTAGCGACGGGATCAGCGCATCAAAGTCGCTTTCAACATAGGTACACTGAGTATGAATGCGTTTACAGATTTCGTTAGCAAGATCGATGTCGAAGCCCACTAACTTGCCTTGCGCGTTTTTCGACTCAAACGGTGGGTAAGTTGGATCTGTACCAATACGGATCGAACCCGGCACCGCCGCAAAAACGCTGGCAGCACTGGATAAGCCCAGCATCAGGGAAAGAGCCAGGACACGCTTTTTCATAGATTACCCTCAAGTAAAGTGCTTTTTGTTATGTGGTTCGTGATGTGTTTGCGCAGATCAATCTGCATGTTTCATGCCAGTTCTGCAAGTAATCCACGCGGTTAGCGTGACGTCAGACCGGTGAAAATGCTGTGTTTGTGAGGGGAATATAACAGCGAAGTAAAAGAGAAAAAGCGACGTTGTTAACTTTTGGTGCATCAAATGCACGAAGAGTGATCCCTGGCGCGCTTATGCACTAAATAAGTGCGCCAGCGGAACTTTATGCACCCTGCCAGCGCATGAAAAGATCTTCCGGCAATTCAATATCAAACTGGTCAATGACCCGGTTCACCGTCTGATCGATCAGCTGGTCGATAGTTTCGGGGCGATGATAAAATGCCGGTACGGGCGGCATGATAATCGCCCCCAGCTCTGCGGCCGTGGTCATCATCCGCAGATGTCCCACATGCAGCGGGGTTTCCCGCACGCACAGCACCAGTTTGCGCTGCTCTTTCAGCACCACATCCGCGGCCCGGGTAAGCAGCGAATCGCTGTAACTGTGCACGATGCCCGACAGCGTTTTCATCGAGCAGGGCAGGATCGCCATGCCCAGGGTTTTAAACGAGCCGGACGAGATGTTTGCGGCAATATCGCGCACGTCATGCACGACATCGGCCAGCGCCTGCACCTCGCGCAGCGAATAGTCGCTCTCCAGCCCCAGGGTCTGACGCGCTGCGTTGCTCATGACCAGATGCGTTTCCACCCCTTCCACCTGCTGCAGCACCTGCAGCAGGCGCACGCCGTAGATCACCCCGCTTGCGCCAGAGATGCCAATGATGAGTCGTTTCATAGTCCAACCTTATATCTGCCAGTGCGCCATCATACGCGGCCAGCGGGATTCTGAAAACAAACAGGGCGGGATTGCTCCCGCCCTGCTTTACACTACCTGGCTCAGTGCTGCATCAGCCTTCGTTGTGCAGCTCAAGGTTCTCAACTTCGTTCTGACGCTGAAGGGCTTTAGCATCATCATTGCGCAAGGATTCGAGATACTCCAGATACTGCTGATCGACATCTTTAGTCACGTAAACGCCGTTAAACACGGAGCACTCAAACTGTGCAATCTCCGGGTTCTCTTCGCGCACCGCCTCGATCAGATCGTCCAGGTCCTGGAAAATCAGCGCATCAGCTTTGATCAGCTGGCGAATCTCTTCCACTTCGCGACCGTGTGCAATCAGTTCGGTGGCGCTTGGCATATCAATACCGTAGACGTTCGGGAAACGGATCTCCGGGGCCGCAGAGGCCAGATAGACCTGTTTCGCGCCCGCTTCACGCGCCATCTCAATAATCTGCTCAGAGGTGGTGCCGCGGACGATTGAGTCATCCACCAGCAGCACGTTTTTATCGCGGAACTCGGCGCGGTTAGCGTTGAGCTTGCGGCGTACCGCACTGCGACGCAACTGCTGGCCTGGCATGATAAACGTCCGGCCGACGTAGCGGTTCTTCACAAAGCCCTGACGATAGGGTTTATCGAGAATGCGTGCAATCTCCAGCGCAATATCGGTTGAGGTCTCCGGAATCGGGATCACCACATCGATATCAAGATCTTCCCATTCGCGGGCAATCTTCTCGCCCAGCTTGGTGCCCATACGGACACGGGCACTGTAGACCGAAATTTTGTCCAGGAAGGAGTCCGGGCGGGCAAAATAGACATATTCGAACAGGCACGGGTTACTTTTCGGGTTTTCCGCACACTGGCGGGTTGAGAGCTGGCCCTGCTCGGTAACATAGACCGCTTCGCCCGGCGCCACGTCACGGATGAACTCAAAGCCCAGCGTATCCAGTGCCACACTCTCGGAAGCAACCATATATTCGGTGCGGCCATCGGCGATCACGCGCTTACCCAGCACCAGCGGACGGATGCCGTTCGGATCGCGGAAGGCGACCATACCGTGACCGATAATCATTGCGACGACGGCATAGGCACCCCGCACCTGCTGATGCAGGGCGGCGACCGCCGCAAAAATGTTGTCGGCTTCCAGCGGGTCATTCTGGAAACGATCCAGCTCCTGCGCAAAGATATTCAGCAGGATTTCAGAATCTGACGTGGTGTTAACGTGACGGCGGCCCTTTTCAAACAGGTGCTTACGCAGCACGTGGGCGTTGGTCAGATTACCGTTGTGCGCCAGGGTAATCCCATAGGGCGAGTTTACATAGAAAGGTTGCGCTTCAGAGGCACTGGAGCTTCCCGCTGTAGGATAACGCGCGTGACCAATCCCCATGTTGCCCTGCAGACGCTGCATGTGGCGTGCTTCGAAAACGTCGCTGACAAGGCCATTTGCCTTTCGCAGGCGGAAACATTTCAGCGCATCGATAGTACAAATGCCTGCGGCATCCTGCCCGCGGTGCTGGAGCACCGTTAACGCGTCATAGATCGACTGGTTGACCGGCATGAAACCGGTGATACCGACAATACCGCACATGTTGTCATTTCCTCATTAAGCCGCACTCCCGGTCACATCACCGGGGTAAAAAACTCGACGTGCTTTTCAGGTAATCAAAAAACCACCTGATGATATAACTGAACTCGGGAATGAGTTGGGACTGCTGCCAGTCCGGACTTCTGGAAAAGCCAGTGAATGTATCAAGGAAGAACAGCAAAGCGGCTACAATCAGCACACCCCGCAACGCCCCGAAACAGACGCCCAACACCCGGTCGGTTCCCGACAGGCCGGTTTTCTCCACCAGCGAGCCGATAACGTAGTTCACGATAGCCCCCACAATCAGGGTAGCTACAAACAGCACACCGATGGCGATACCGTTACGAACCAGTTCGTCGTCAAAACCTGTAAACCAGACTGCAAGGTAGGCGTAGTAATGACTGGCGACAAAAAACGCACATCCCCAGGTAACGAGAGATAAGGCTTCCCGGACAAACCCGCGAACCAGGCTGACCAGAGCCGAAAAACCAACTACCGCAATAATGACGTAATCAATCCAGATCATGAACTTTTCCAGCGCCAGTGCAATTGCACCCCTGCATCCAGTTCGGGGCGCATTCTAACAGAAAAAGAAAACGTTTGCGTAGCGGTTTTCCCTTTCTGCATCCATAAAAAAGGCGATGAAAAAAAAGACCATCGCCCGGATGATTTTCAGCCAGACAATCCGTTGAAAATCTTCAAATTTTCCTGCCACAGACCCGCTTACCCGGCGGTTCTTGCGGCCCAAAGACGCTGCCTGTTACTGCTATCGGCAGCGTCAATGAACGCGTTAGCGTGCGCTGTACGGCTTCACGACGCCACCCAGCCCGGAGATGTTTTTCAGCTCGCCCACCGCACTCTGCATTTTGGCTTTCGAGGCATCCGGTCCCACATAAATGCGGGTGATCTGCCCCTGAACCGGCGTCGAAGGCACGGTAAAGGCGCGGTAGCCCGACAGACGCAGCTGCGCGACGATCTCATTCACTTTGCTGGCGTTTTTCAGCGCACCCAGCTGTACAACATAAGCCTGCCCGGCCGGGGCCGTGCTCTCTGCGGCTTTCGGCGGCTCTTCCTGCTTCGGCTGCTCCACCGCTTTTGGCTGCTCTGCCGTCTTCGGTTTAGGCTGCTCCACCGTTTTTGGTTTCTGCTGTTCAACCGCTTTTGGCTTCGTCTGCTCGTTAACCTTCGGCTTACGTGTCTCTTCCACTTTCGGCTTCGTCACCGTCTGTGCAGGCACAGACTGATGCACCGGCGGCGGCGACACAACGGCTGGCTCGCTCTCTTCCTCGGGCTGCGTCCGCCCCTGCTCTGCCGTAGCACTATCCCTGCCGCTGTTGTTGCCGCTGACCGCACTGCCCGCGCCTTCCGGCGGCTGAGCCGGCAGCGACTGCGTGACCGGCGGCACCATCTCGCTGTCCTGCTGATCGTCAGGTTTCGGCACCAGCGGAATGGCGGCGAACTCCTCTTTGTAATGCTTCTTCTGCCCATCCAGCAGCCCGGGCAGCACAATCACGCCCACGGCAACCAGAATAACGGTACCGACTAAACGGTTCTGAAACTTACTTGCCACGTCCTTTCTCCGTTTCAATCGATTCCATGACCTGTGCCACGGTGTGGAATGAACCACAGACCAGCACAATATCCTGCGGCGCAGCACGCTGGCGCGCCTGCTGCCAGGCAAGCTCAACCGAATCGAACGCCTCGCCCTGCGGCAGCACGGCCAGCAGCTGCTCAGCCGTGGCCCCGCGCGGCCCCGCCAGCGGCGCGCAGTACCAGGCATCGACTACCGGCGCCAGTGCCGCCAGCGTACCGGCAATATCTTTATCATGCAGCATACCCACGACGGCGTGCACGTTGCCGCGTTTCGGCAGCGCCGCCAGCCGCGACGCCAGATACGTCGCCGCGTGCGGATTGTGCGCGACATCCAGAATCACGCGCGGTGACTCGCTGAGTGTCTGAAAACGTCCCGGCAGCATCGCCAGCGGCAGGCTGGCGCGGATCTGCGCCTCGCTGACCGCAAGGCCGGAAACCCGCAGCGCCACCAGCGCAGTCGCCGCATTCGGCAGCGGCACCTGCGGCAGCGGCAGATCGTTCAGCTCACCGCGCGCATCGCGCAGCGACCAGCTCTCCGTCTGCGCATGCCAGGACCACTCCACATTGCGCTGTAACAGCTGCGCGCCTTTTTCCTGCGCGACGCGGGCAATGCTCTGCGGCATATCGGCTTCACCGACCACAGCAGGCTTTCCGGCACGAAAGACACCGGCTTTCTCTCGCCCGATGCTTTCGCGATCCGGGCCAAGCCAGTCAGTGTGATCCAGCGCGATGCTGGTGATAACGGCAACATCGGCATCCACAATATTGGTGGCATCCAGCCGTCCGCCCAGACCGACTTCCAGGATCACGACATCGAGCTGCGCCTGGCGGAACAGGTTTAGCGCCGAGAGCGTGCCAAATTCAAAGTAGGTCAGTGAGATATCTGCCCGTCCGGCCTCAATTTCCGCGAAGCTGGCGCAGTGCTGCGCCTCACTCAGCTCTTTACCCTGTACCCGGACGCGTTCGGTGTAGCGCACCAGATGTGGCGAACTGTAGACGCCCACGCGATAGCCTGCGGCAAGCAGCAGCGTTTCCAGCGTGCGACAGGTGGTGCCTTTGCCATTGGTTCCGGCCACGGTAAAGACAAAGGGAGCGGGTTTGAGCAGGTCGAGACGAAGTGCTACCTGACGAATACGGTCCAGACCCAGTTCGATGGCCTGAGTATGCAGGTGCTCAAGATAATAAAGCCACGTGGCCAAAGGCGACGTGGCTTGAGGAAGGTGAAGATTGTCCATATGTCCCGTTTTGCTTATTGATACCCGCCAGACTGATGCTGCGGTATACGGTGCATTGGTAAGAGGCACGACGGGCGTGCCTCTCTATCTCCTGTCAGGCCTCGTTGCTTTCCGATTCAGTCGTCGCAGGAACGGACTGTTCACCGTCATGCAGCGGTGCCGGCAGGTTCATCATTTTTGCCAGCAGGCTCGCCAGTTTATAGCGCATTTCCGGACGGCGAATGATCATGTCGATCGCGCCCTTCTCAATCAGGAACTCACTGCGCTGGAAGCCCGGCGGCAGTTTTTCACGCACGGTCTGCTCAATCACGCGTGGACCGGCAAAGCCGATCAGCGCTTTCGGTTCCGCGACGTTGAGGTCGCCCAGCATAGCAAAACTGGCGGAGACGCCGCCCATGGTCGGGTCAGTCAGCACAGAAATGTAAGGCAGACCGCGCGCCTGCATTTTTGCCAGCGCCGCACTGGTTTTCGCCATCTGCATCAGCGACATCAGCGCTTCCTGCATACGGGCGCCGCCACTGGCGGAGAAGCAGATCAGCGGGCAGTTATCTTCCAGCGCCTGCTCAACGGCACGGACGAAACGTGCACCGACAACAGAGCCCATGGAACCGCCCATAAAGGCAAATTCAAAGGCGGCCGTCACAACCGGCATGCCGTGCAGCTGACCTTTCATTACGATCAATGCATCTTTTTCGCCGGTGTCTTTCTGGGCGGCGACCAGACGATCTTTATACTTTTTGGAGTCGCGGAACTTGAGCAGATCTTTAGGCTCGAGTTCACTGCCAAGCTCAACCATGGTGCCCTGATCGAGGAAGCTGCCAAGGCGCTCACGGGCATGCATACGCATGTGGTGGTCACACTTCGGGCAGACCTCAAGGTTGCGCTCCAGTTCAGCGCGGTAAAGCACCTGTCCACAGCTGTCACACTTCGTCCACACCCCTTCCGGGATGCTAGCTTTGCGCGCAGGCGTTGTGGTGCTCTTATTAAGAATGCGTTCAATCCAGCTCATTGATGACCTTTCTGTTTAAAACTGACCTGGTCCAGTCGTCTTGATACTGCTGAAAACCGCTTCAGCAGACGGTAAATGTCGCTCATTAAACCACAACCTGTTCAGACTGTGGATAAAAATCTGGTCTTACCCCTGAGCAAAGTCTCAGGGCAGCTTCTGCTGTTTAGCCTGACGGCGATGACGCCAGACTTCGATGACGCCCGGCAGGACGGAGACCAGGATAATGCCCACAATCAACAGCTTCAGGTTTTCCTGCACCACCGGCAGATCGCCAAACAGGTAGCCCGCATAGGAGAAGAGCAGGACCCATAACAGCGCACCGGTGACGTTGAACAGCGCGAAGTGGCGATAGGACATATGGCCCATACCGGCGACAAACGGCGCAAACGTGCGGACGATTGGCACAAAGCGCGCCAGGATGATGGTTTTTCCGCCGTGACGGGCATAAAACGCATGGGTTTTATCCAGATAGCTGCGGCGGAAAATCTTCGAGTCCGGGTTACTGAACAACCGTTCGCCAAACAGCCGGCCAATGGTGTAGTTCACCGCATCGCCCAGAATCGCGGCGGTCACTAACAGCGCCACCATCAGATGCACATTCAGATCGTTCCCCGGCAGGGCTGCCAGCGCGCCTGCGACAAACAGCAGGGAGTCGCCCGGCAGGAAGGGCGTCACCACCAGTCCGGTTTCGCAGAACAAAATCAGGAACAAAATCGCGTAAATCCAGACGCCGTACTGAGCAACCAGCTCGGCAAGGTGCACATCAATGTGCAGAATAAAATCAACCAGAAAATGGAGGAACTCCATAGCGTGCCCTTTAATGTCCTGAAAGTGAATTAATCCGCGAGGAACAGGGGTCCCATCGGCGGCTGTGGTAACGCAAAGTGGGATGGATAATCCACCGCCACCAGATACAACCCTTCTGCCCGGGCTGTAGCGGCCGCTAACGTCCGATCTTTCGCCGCCAGCAGCGTTGCCATCCATGACTCCGGCTTGTTGCCGCAGCCTATCTCCATCAGGCTGCCCACGATATTGCGCACCATGTGATGCACAAAGGCGTTGGCTTTGATATCCACAATCACGTAAGGGCCCTGACGCGTCACGTTGAGGTGAATCACGTTGCGCCACGGCGTACGCGACTGACACTGCACCGCGCGGAATGAGGTGAAATCATTCTCGCCCAGCAGGCATTGCCCGGCACGCTGCATCTTTTCCGCATCCAGAGGATGGTAAAAGTGCGTCACACCCTGCGCCAGCACCGCCGGACGCAGACGCTGATTGTAGATCAGGTAGCGATAGCGGCGGGCGGTGGCGCTGAAGCGGGCATGAAAATCTTCCGGCACCGCTTTCACCCAGCGAACGGCTATGTCCGGCGGCAGATTGGCGTTGACGCCCAGCGTCCAGGCGCCGTCAGGCCGCTGCGCCGTGGTGTCGAAATGGACCACCTGCCCGGTGCCGTGCACCCCGGCATCTGTCCGGCCGGCACAAAAGATGCTGACCGGATGATCGGCGACTTTCGACAGCGCACGCTCAACCTTCTCCTGCACGCTGCGGACTTCATTCTGGCGCTGCCAGCCGTAGTAACGGCTGCCGTCATACTCTATGCCGAGCGCCAGTTTTTGCGTCTGACCTTCGGACATGCTTACAGGTACTCCTGAACCAGTTTCTCTGCGGTTTTCACCGCCATCAGCGCGCCGCCGAAACGGATGTTGTCCGCCACGGACCAGAACTGCAGCAGTTCCGGGATGCCGTAATCGTTGCGCACAGCGCCGATGCTGAGCTCGCCGTTGCCTGATGCATCCGTAACCGGCGTCGGCACCTCATCTTCTTCGCTGAGACGAATGTCAGAC
>Ga0209371_1000689_pt1 | contig 28966 bp, 39 predicted proteins | sample AgamicAtAmrz_FD_187165 | JGI IMG/M metagenome (GOLD analysis project Ga0209371, IMG submission 187165) | Agave microbial communities from Guanajuato, Mexico - At.Am.rz (SPAdes) (version 2) | ecosystem: Host-associated > Plants > Roots > Rhizosphere | place: Guanajato, Mexico | collected 2012-06-07
AAAAAAAGCGCTGACTGCGTTACGTGATAATAAAGAGTTTCGCGGGCTTTATCTTAAAGCCCTGATGCGCAGTGCCGGTGATGCTATTTATGGTTTCAGCATTTCGAGGGCATATTCAATAAAGGCACGCGAAAAGGGATACCGTAGCGTAATCTCAGTAGGCCGGGTGCAGACTCCGGTTCTCGGCCTGATTGTGCGCCGCTGGCGTGAAAATCAGTCGCACGAGTCAGCGAATTACTACACCCTCACAGGTAATTTTCTTAATGGCGGCGATCTGTTTTCTGCCGGGTGGCAACTTTCAGAATATGCGCCAGTGGATGAGAAAAAAAGGCTCAACAATAAGCAATGGGCGCAGGGGCTGGCAAAATCGCTGGCCGGAAAACCGGCCAGTATTCTTGCCGCTGCCGTGGATATGAATAAAACCGAATCTGCCCCACTGCCTTTCAATCTGGCGCGTTTACAGCAGTATATGAACCAGAAAAATAAACTCACGGCACAGCAGACACTGGATATCACACAGGCATTACGTGAAAAACATAAGGCCATCACGTACAACCGTTCGGACTGTTCATATCTTTCTGATGAGCAATATGCTGATGCCCCGGAATTACTGGCAGCGCTTAAATCTGTTATTCAGGACACACCGGATACGGATGCCAACAGGAAAAGTAAGGCTTTTGACAGTAAGAAAGTCACCGCCCATACCGCGATTATTCCGACTAAAAACGTTCCGGATATCTCAGCGCTTTCAGCGAACGAAAAAGCGGTTTATATGGCAATCGTAATGTATTACGTTGCTCAGTTCCTGCCCCAAAAGACATTTAATGAAGCCAGCGCGTCGATTAAATGTGGCGATGAAACATTCGCTGTACGCGCAAGAAAAATCACCGATAACGGATTTACATCGTTTCTTGGTGAGAATAAAGACGAAGAAGACGCCGGGGAAAACACGGCGGATTATGAGATAATCAGCCGCCTGCGAACCGGCGCATCGCTTATTTGTCGTGACGTTACTGTCAGTGAGAAAAAAACTAAACCGCCAGCACTGTTTACGGAAGCCTCCCTGATTTCGGCTCTCGTTCGTGTTGCAGATTTTGTCTCCAACCCCAAAATAAAGCAGTTACTGAAAGATAAAGACAAGGATAAAAAAGATGAGCACGGAGGAATCGGGACGCCAGCCACACGCGCCGCAATAATAGAAACGCTGAAAAAGCGGAATTATATCACTATTGAAAAAGGTAAAATAATACCAACCGAAACCGGGATTTCATTAATCAGTTCATTACCGGATATCGCAACCCTCCCTGATTTAACCGCTTTGTGGTCAGAAAAACAGACTGCCATTGAAGAAGGCAGGCTGGATATAGAGCGATTCATTGAAGGTCTTTATTCTGAAATTTCAAAAATGATTGAAAGTGCCGTAATAGAAATAAATCCATCGGATAATAAACCTTCCGGGGCGCAACTGGAACGCCTTGAGGTAAAATGTCCAGCCTGTAATTCAGACCTCATCGTTTCGGATAAATTCTGTCGCTGTACGGGCTGTAATTTCCGTCTGTGGACAACGATATCCGGAAAGAAATTAACCCGAAACCAGACGGAAACCATCATCAAAAAAGGAAAGAGCGGCGTAATTAAAGGATTCAAAAGTAAAGCAGGAAACAGCTTTGACGCAATTGTTTTACTGAAAGATAAAACAACGGGCGAAACCGGGTTTGAATTTTTACCAACTAACAGCGCTCAAAAATAAAATAATGGTGGCATATGAAAACATCTTCCATAGAAACAGTCAGAGATTTTATGATTTATTGTAAAATGCCTGGCTGGGATCAACGTACAATCAGGGATATGAAAGTAGGTGATATTTTTATGTTGGGTAAATACACAGAACCATATCCTGACAGTGAAGAATATGATACAGGTTTTGTTGCTGAGGCCTGGATAGAAAAAACCGTGGATTTTATAGCTACTATGCTACCTGGACGTTTCCAACAAAAATCCGCAGACCGTTCATTATGGCTAATGACGAATTCATAATTGAGAAAGGTGGATTAATTACATTTAAAAAAGGCGGGGATGCGGTAAGATTATTTGCACTTGTCAGCAGATATATTAATCACATCATTTTAAAATCAACAGATGCCGAAATAAAACGCTGGAGAGCCTCCGGGACAAAACCTTTTTTCCGTGGCGTATGCATGGATAAAAACCATCATGACAAGCGGATTAATGTATTTCATGACGGTGAAAAGATTGTCAGGAGGATAATAGACTATTCCAGCTATCTCCCGACGCATCAACTTGAGGCAATTGTGACGGCGGGTATGGTGCTTAAACAGCTTTAACATGCCGGGAGGCGTGTTAATTCAATTCCGAAGAAATTTCCAGTTGCAAGACAATAACCACATACTGACAGGCGCGTGTTTTAAGGCATTTAAAGTTATGCGGCAGCATAAATTTAAATGTGGAGAGAGGCGAGTAAATTCAATTTCGGAGAAATTGCTAATTTGCGTCGCCGAACCCACCAATGAGCGTTCACCCCAAGTGAACCGAATTGGCCGGGGGGAGCCGAATAAATTTTGCCGCCCCAGCGAGCAAAAAGACGCGCCCACGCGTCGGTTTATTTGGGGGGCATAGCCCCGCACACCGTCGGGCCTAAGTCTCCGGCCAAAAGCCGGTAGCGTGGCGCGACCACCCCCTTTAAAGCCTAGTTTCCCTTTAATTCGCTTTGGGAGGAACGACCAAAGAGAAGAAAAGGGTTAAAACAGGCGTCTTAAAGGGGGTGGTCGCGCGTAGCGCGCGACGGTGTGCCGCCTTTGACCTTCGGGGGTTTTGACGGAGCGTTCAGCTCCGGCATTACCCCCTTGCGTCATGGAATAAGGGCGTCCAGCCCGCATGAAATGGCGCATGCCGTTAAACGAGCGGTCGCTGACCGTTCGTTGATGATCGCAAAGCGATCACGCCCTGATGCCTTATGTGAGGACGACAGAACGTGTCATGAGTTCGTGGCATGCAATGACACGTTCTCATGTCACGTACCTGTGTCACGAACATTTCCAAGTGAGGATTAACGAGGATGAATAAAATCGTCGGTAAGCTGAATGCTTTTGCCGTATTTTTTAGCGACTGCATGATATGGGTACAGGGCGCATGTGTCCTGTTTGCCATAGCAGCGGGCGTTATGTTGCCTCTTATTTTGGCATTACCACCCGAGAAACGAAAAACAGCACCATTCTGGCTGAAATGCATTACAGCCTTTTCGCTTTTTAGCCTGACATTCGGTACATTTTCACCGCTTTCATTCTGGATTCTTGCCCGTTATTTTCCACGTATCAGCGGCGACGATCTGTTTAGCCCCGCACTGTGGATCATGCTGATGATATGTACCGGCGCAGGGCTGGCGGTACATATGATATTACGCCGAATCCTGACACCGGAAATTGAAAAATTTCGTCAGAAGACTATCCGAAAAACAGACTATGAGCGCGACGTAAGAACGGATGTTCGCAACGTCAAAGACTTACTTCCTAAAACAATTAAATATAATCCGCTGGATTATATTGATCTGGAAAAAGGTATTTTTATTGGTCTGGATGAAGCTGAACAGCCACAATATATTCCACTGTCTGACTGGCAGAAACAACATGCGGATTTAATCGGAACAACAGGGGCAGGTAAAGGGGTTGCTGCCGCCCTACTCCTTTATCAGAGTATTCTTGCTGGCGAAGTAGTATTTGTAATGGATCCAAAAGATGACGAATGGGCACCTCATCTTTACCGTGAAGCCTGCCGCATCGCTAATAAACCTTTTGCTTTTATCGATATTCGCAAATCTCAATATCAGCTTGATTTACTCGATGGTGTTGACGCTGAAACCCTGGAGGAATTATTAAATGCCGGTTTTTCTCTGGCAGAGAAAAGCTCAGACGCCGATTTTTATCGTATTGGTGATCGCAGGGCGTCGCGTCATGTTGCCGGGATGTATGAACCCGGCCAGACGCTGAGGGATTTATTTAATACCGATTTTGTGGCAGGTCTGGAGGAAGATGTAAAAAACTTTCATGGTAAAATTGAGGAAATATCACTACTTAATTCAGTGAATGCCAGAGGTGGCCTTAAATTTAAACAATTTTTTGACACTGGCGGTTGTGTTTATATTATTGGCTCAATGCGAAATCCTAAAGTTATCTCCGCACAGCGAATGATTTTAATACGTCTTATACAGATCGCAGAAAAAAGGGACAGAATTCACAGCAAACCCCGCCCGGTTGCTATTTTCCTTGACGAGTTAAAATATCATATCTCGCGTGCTGCAATGGAAGGACTTGGCGCAGCCAGGGATAAAGGTGTTCACATCATTATGGCTCATCAGTCACTGGGAGATCTCGAAGATTGTCCAGCAGATCTTAAACCCAAAGCTGTAGTGGGCGCTATTGTTGAAAACACAAAATTCAAGCTGGTCTACAAATTACTGGATCCGGAAACTGCTGAATGGGTTGCCAGAATGACAGGCTCTATTCTTGTAGATGATGAATCTCGACAAATTGCTACAGATGCCGTTCTGGTTGAACGGGTTGAAGGGAAAAGAACAATACGACAGGCGGAAAGATATTATGTCGATACCAATATGTTGCTGAATTTACCCGATAACGTCAGTTTTATTTTTACATCAAAAACACTTCCACGTGCCTCCATGATTGCGCATATTCCCGTAGAGAAAAAGGAGCTTATTGTTTATCAGTCGTCGGTTAAAGAACAGACAGAAATAAAACCTGTTATTGGCTGGGGGGAAGATAATGCTACGGACATTCCTGACTTTATAGCAACCGAAGAGGAAAAAACACCCCCTGATTCAGGTTCGGCAAAGCTTGCGACCTCTGACTTTATAGATGAAGAGGATTTCTCTATTTTCTCAGCGCCGGATATTAAAGAGGAAATAAAACATGAGTAAAGAGCACCTGATTTCTGATTATAAAATCAGAAAGCAAAGGAGCAATGATTACATTCTGCAACTTCTGACGTTTCTCAAGGAGGAAACCTACAGCGATATGAGTACGCTGATGAAATTGCTTGGCATGAAATATCATTCTCCTTTTTACCGACTCGTTAATAAAATGAGCGAGGCCGGACTGATTAAAAAACACAGTTTTAAATCGCTTTTCGGGGAGCTGCCGCTGTGGGGAATTACGCGTTCCGGGCTGGCCGTGGTTCTGAAACCTGAGGATGAGACAGTTCCTCCTTGGTTTGAGCCATCAAAACTCAGGGGATGGGGACTGGAACACCACCTCTTTAATCAGCATGTCAGGCTTGAACTGGAGAGCCAGGGCGCGACTGACTGGCTGAACGGTGATCGGGCGATGTTCCGGCATCGTTATCCGGGCGTGAAACACCGCCCGGATGGTGTTATTACGCTGGCAAATGGGATCACAATTGCCATAGAGGGTGAGCGTTATCCCAAAACGCCAGCACGTTACGGCCAGATAATGGCAAGCCATCTGCTGGCGCGTTCTGCGGAACGCTGGAAGTTTGTTCTTTATGTCACCCCGGACGATCAGACTAAACTCATTCTGGAAAAATACTTCGCCGCTATAAAAACACTGTCTGTTAATGCCGCTAAAGTCGAAGTAACGCCTAAATTCCGGAGTATTTTCCTGTTCTGCACGCTCGATGAGCTTCGAAACACACCGGTTTCCGGAATGATTAAAAGCCAGTCTGTACAGACAGCGTAAACCGCCAGTTGCCAGTATCTGCCGTTTGCCTTACTTTAAGTGAACTATAGTTCACATGAGTATCCCCATGTTTAAGCCCACAAAAGAAGAGTTCAAAGCAGAAATGAAGCGTAAAGGATGGTCACGTACAGCGCTGGCCGAACGCTGGAACAAGTCGGAAACGTGGATCAGCAAGATAGCTAATGATGACGACCGGGCGCAGCAATGGAATGATGCCCTTGCGGGGCTTCCTGAAAAAAAATGAACTATAGTTCACATATGGATTGACTAAAAGTGAACTATAGTTCACTATATTTATGTTAATGAACTTTCCAATACAGGATAAAGTTTATGTTTCAAGCGCCAATCAATATTACATCCGTCACTTTTTTAAAAGATTCTACAATAGCCATGCTATTTTTCCTTTATGTTTACTGGATGAACAGAGATCATTTAAACGGTATAGCAAAATACTTACCTCTGATATTTTCTATGGCCTTTGGTGTCTGGAGTTTATTTCTTAGTTTTTCGCTACACGAAGGATAAGGCTTATGTTTCTCTCTACCATATTTGGGTAACAGTTGCAGGATAAATATTATGGCTAAAATCTATGAATTCCCGGAAGGTGGCCGCCAGTCTGCACCGCAGCAGGAGAAATCAGGTAAATTCTCATACTGGTTTACCCGGCTGAATATTGGCTATTATATCAAAAACTTCGCCGCCAACTGCTTTCATTATCCGCTTCTCGCGGTGCTACTGTTACTGATGCGGTTTCGCTATCCGATTGCTGTTATCGGTGGCGGATATTGCCTTTACTTCCTGTCAGAGCACAATAACGCGTTATGGATCACCGGCGATTACAGCGCCTTATATTGCTTCTTAGGGGGCTGTGCTGCCCTGCTCAGTTCTGTGGCAGTGAACCTAGTGGAGTCAGCCAGGCCTTTTCACTGGATGTTCCGGGCAAAACGGAATAAAAAAGTTATTCATGCAGCTAATGATGAAATGAATTAAATATTTTCTAACAACGGCTAACTTATGAGGACATAGTAATGAACGAAAATTATCTTGAACGAAATAATAATTGGTTGCTTCCCTTGTTAGTAGGCTTGGTGCTTGCTGCCGCTCCAATTATGTTAGAAATGGTCGAAATAAAAAACCCTATTCCAGCATGGGTATCTTTAGCGGTCGCTTCCATTGGCTTTATTATTTCTGGTATCAAAGCATATTTCACGGATACTTTTTCCGCAAAAATCATTAGATTTCTGGTAGGGATCTTTGCTATCGGCATGGTTGTTCTGATGATATACAGAATGATCTATTAAAACTTATTGATAATAAAAGAACGCTGCTTCACAAATACTGACAAAGAGGCTCTTAATATGGGAATTATCTTTTTTCTCCTTTTCATCACGGCTATCATTTATTTTCCTTATAAAAAATTCGCTCACTGGATAAACAGTTTTGCAAACGGCAAATATCTTTCCTATGGTTTTATTTGTATTTCCGTAAGGTTTTTATATAATTTATTAATATACCCCACTGATATATCCGATGTCTCTTCAACAACAAAAACTGACCTTCTGAATAGTCCGCAAGCCTATGTGAATAATATAGCTCAGGCGGGAGGATGGCTTCTGTTTATTGCAGGTATAATTATCATTATATGGGCGTTTATCGAACCAAGGATAAAATATAAATGAATCCTGTGCGGGGAGTATGCTACTCACAGAAGAAGAAAACCCGCCTATGCATGGGGATGGCTCGCAGTGGCGAACCATCCCCCACGCAAAGGGTACTGGTCGCTACATCCCGTCAAGGTCATGCCGCTGGCGCGGTTGCCTACGGCAAACCCTGACCGGCTTTCACTCCCTAAAGAGGATGAATAAATGACTGTAATTACAATTAAAAACTCTTTAATTGGCTTCCTTTTATCTGTTATCTTTATAACTACATATATTTTTTTTAACGATGATATAAAAATAAATAATTTTATTGGTATTTTGATAGCTTTTTGTTTTTATCTGCCATCAATTTTCTTTTTCGGCTGCTTGTATCTCAGAGCTAAAGATATCGAAGAAGAGGAAAAACATAATACTGAACGTAAATAGCCCGGTTATACCGGGCTTTTTTTCACAAACTCATCAGATACTGATGCGCTTTAGATGCTGCGCTGGCCGCCCGGAAAATAAAGCGCTTATCCCCTCTCAGTGATTTCAGCCAGGATGCGATATAGCTTTCATGCTGAACCTCTCCCGTAACGCCCAAATCCGCCATCAGAAACGCGCTCCCCAGCTCCGCAACCAGTTCTTCAAATGCGTACACGCCAGAACCGAACTTCCCTTTCATATCGCGATTTAAACGGCTTTTAGCTCCGCTCCAGTGAACCAGCTCATGCAGGCCAGTTGCGTAGAAATTTGCGGCATCGGTAAAAAGATGACGTGCCGGTAACCAGATTTCGTCTGCACCAGGCAGAAAAAATGCCTGCTGGCCGCGTTCGGTAATTTTCGCTCCGGTGCGCTGGAAAAGTGCCTCGACCTGCGGCAGCGGATCGAACTCATTAACCGGCTGCGTGGCCGCGTTCTCATCACTCAGCAGCAGCCCATCGATTTGCTCCACGTTAAATACGGTAAAGGTTTTGAGCATCGGTATTTGCTCCAGCTCTCCCGCCTCGTTTTCCTTCTCGATCGTCCGGTAGAAAATGGCCGTCGTGCCGTGCTCGCCTTTACGTACCTGTGCGCCCTGCTCCTGCGCCTGTTTGTACGTCAGCCAGCGGGAATCGTTAAACCCCTGCTTTGCTGCGCTGCACCACAGCAGCATGATATTCATGCCGCTGTAGGCTGTGCCAGTGGCGAAATTGGAGGGAATGCCTGACTTAATGCCGTTACGTTTCCACGGGCACGCCCACGGCTTAACACCCATTTCCAGCGCCTCGATAATGCTGTCTGTCACGGTCTGGTAGATATCGGGTCTGGCTTTGGAAAATTTCGTTTTTGAGAAGCCTGACTGCTCCAGCGGGGATACGCTGGTCGCCGGTGCGGATTTAGGGGCGGTTGTCTGGGTATGCAGGTTCATAGTCATGATAGTTTCTCCGTCAGTGTGAATTTCGTCTTCGATCGCCTGACGGTTCGCTTTCCCGACATCGTTCCGGCCAGCAAGGGCGCAGAATGCGTGCCATTTACCCTTGTGGGACGGGTTGTGTTGGTAAACGATTACCGGAAGCTGATTCGAAAGAGAAAGGAACACAGGAGAAAATGACGGCAGGCATACCCGGACTTACCGCCCCTTAAGCAGCACTGGTGAAATTATTTCTGGCTTAGATTTTCGGAGATGTCTTCCGGGAGACGTAAAAAAACCGACTGTTGAGGTCGGTTTTTACTATTCCAGATTCAGAGTTGGTTTCTGTCCGGTGTGGGTCGCTCTATATATTACCGTTAGGTAATAATTACAATGTTAGTTCAATTCGCTTCCCGTCTGGCAGGGTAACGTCTAAAGCCAGCTCCCCCCCTAGCGCTGCAACGTAACGTCGCAACGTTGACAGCTTAGGGTCATTATCTACCTTTTCTATTTTTACAATAGACGGCTGTTTTACTCCCAGCGCAGCGGCAAGTTGGGTCTGAGATACCGCAAGTTCTTCACGCAATTTGGCGAGGGTTATTTCCTGCCGAATTTCTGCGGTACGCTGTTGAATACGTGCGCGGCTTTCTGGTGTACGTTTCGCCATGAGTTTTTTAAGCGTCGTCATCTTCTTTGATCTCCGGTGATTCCAGATGTTCTCTAAATTCGGCATCTGCGGTTTTAATCATACGTCTGTAGAACAATTTTTCATCTTCCCCCTTCTTATCCCCCGCACACAGAATGATGGCTTTGCGATCCGGGTCGAAGGCAAAGAAAATGCGAAAGGGATGCCCCCCTATCTGTACCCGTAGTTCCTTCATGTTCTTATAGTTTGACTGCTTAATCTGGTCTGCCTGTGGGCGTCCTAAGTTCGGGCCATCTTCTTCAAGAATGCCGAGGTGGGCTAAAATCTCTTCCTGTACCTCGTCACTTTGCTTATCCAACCAAGCATCAAACAGCTCACGTGTTACGATTTCCCACGCCAATTCTAAAAGTCTCCTATAGATTGTGAGCCACCACAAAATTATAACCTAAAGGTTATAATCATAATATAACCCAAGAGTTATAATGGCAACCTGAATTTTTGGCAAAAAAACGAGCTATTTAACATATAACACCTTAACCGCACCGCCCGACCCGCGTTCGTCGTCAGAAAGCCCCCTGACCTGCAAAAGTGCGTCTCTTCTCCGGCAAAAACGGCTGCTTTTTATGTTAATAATTTGTTATCGAAATCAGGTTTACCGTTTGAGTCAATTTTTGCCGTCAGACGCCTGTTTCTGACAGTTTCAGAACGGAAGCTCGCCCTGCTCCACGAAATTATCTTCCTGATGCGCTTCCGCCATACTCCATGCAGACTGGAGATAACCGAGGGCATCACCGACTGGCACCGGAACTGCACAGCCCAGCAGGAAAACAAACGCATCGTTATACGCCCGCCCGCACCAGTAGAGATTGTCATAACGACGTAGAAGGAGCACCTGGCCGGGGTGCAGCCGTTCAACCACCGCGCCGGGATGAATGATCGTGATCAGCTCACCCCACATACTGAACGTGTTCACCCCTGTCTTCTGAGCTAGTTCATAACCTGATTTCATGTAAAGAACCCCGACACATAAACTGTACATACATACAGTATATATAAGCATGAAAAAACCACAATGGAGCCAAATGTGAGCAAACAAGTAAATGAGTAAATGAGTAAATGAGTTTACAAACATAACTACTCGATGTAGTATTTACTCAAATGAGTAAATACACATATGAGGGTATTATGAAAATCATTTCCTTCCTTAATCCAAAAGGCGGCTCAGGTAAGACAACCTCAGTGATAAACGTCGCCTCATGTCTGGCGCGAACAGGTAAAAAAATTGCGGTCGTTGATACAGACCCTCAAATGAGCCTGACGAACTGGAACAAAGCGGATAAGGCATCTTTCGATATTTATACGGCCTCGTCAGAAAAAGATGTCTACTCGGTTCGAAAGGAACTTAGTGATTATGATTATGTAATCATTGACGGTGCTGGCTCACTATCAGTTATCACTTCAGCGGGCGTTATGGTAAGTGATCTTGTCATAATTCCCGTGTCACCAAGCCCCCTGGATTTTTCAGCAACAGGCTCTGTAGTAGATGTTCTTGAAGCTCAGGCTTACAACCGACCGGTAGAAGCCCGCTTTTTGATTACGCGGAAAGTCGAACAGGCAACAATGCTGAACGTCCTTAAAGAAAGTATTTCTCAGACAAATATCAAAGCTTTCAAAACGGCCATAACGCAGCGGCAAAGCTACGTTAAATCTGTGCTGGAAGGTGAAAGCGTATTTGATGGCAATGATGGTGCGGCCAAAGGTGAGATAGAAATCTTAACGCGTGAAATCATAAACTCATTTGAGTAATTACTCATAAACTCAAATACTCAAATTGACACGAAGGTAAAAAAAATGGCACTGACTCCGCAGAACAAAAGCAAAAATAGTCATAAAACAATGACGTTTGGCGAAAATAGAGATCTGGATAAAGTTCTATCAGCCGCCCCAGCAGGAATTATGAAGCGCGTAAATTTTAACCTCGATGAAGACAAACACGCGCGTTTCAAAGCCGCATGCACAAAACAGCGAACGACTATCTCAGATGTCCTTTCAAAGTTTGTGGATCAGTGGTTAAAAGAGAATGAGTAAATACACATTTGAGTAAATACTCAATGATAATTAAAAAGGCAAACCCTGTCTGACAGGTGGATAGCCTCACTGCGTGAAACTATCCACCTCACATCAGTTTTATCATTAGCGCGTCGTCAAACACTAAATCGGAACCCCGTGACGGGGACCCCCACGATTTAGCGTTGGACGATTTTAGCAAACGTCTTCGATCTTTGGAGTGCGAGCAGTGCGCAGCGCGACTATCGATGCGCGTAGCGCATGAAAGGCGGTACGCAGAAATTTTATATGGCTCGCTGTTAATCCGCCGAAGCCCGGCAAAGCCGGTTGATCGATAGAAGATCGCTATTAACCCCCCATCCCTGCAAAGCCATAACCCACTAAAAGCTGCTCAGTGCTTTTGTGCGCGGTCGGAGTGGTCACGGCAATGCGGAGCAGCAGCCGGGGCGTATCTCCGCGTTAGCGTCCCGTCAGGGCGCTTACGAGCGTGTATGAGAATCTTGCAGCGATTCAGGCAAATTGCAGTGTCTTTCCGGGAGGGCACAGACCAGTGCCCGACGCTTGCGGCGGGAGGTAAATTGAGGGCGCTTGCGCCCGGGTTTTCAGTTATCCACTTATTCACGTGGATAACAGTAATGTTTTATTTCTTTGTGTTCTGTTAGTACGTAAGTAACTAACAGAACAACAAAAGAGTAATTGCACGCTTTCGTTTGCACTTCATGACCCTTTATCAACAGCCTTTACAGCACCTGTGCAATGGCGGGAAAAAATCAGCATGGATAAACCGTAAAACGGAAGGAAAAGAGACGGGATGATGATGCATGATGACGTTTTTTTGTACGGCCGTTTCCTGGGGACGTGCGAAAGCCCCGCCAGTCAAGGCGGTTAAATTTTCTGCATCAGGCAAGAGTTGAGGCGTAATATTCCTGCTTCAGCTCGCGGGCGCGGGCACGTTTCGCTTTCATACGGGCTAAACCGGCTGCCGCCTTGCGCTGCCAGTTCGCCACCCGGATGGGTATAAGGCGGGTATCCCAGGAATGAATAACTTCTTCTGGGGCAGCTTTCAGCAGTCGGGCACGCTCGCGATAAGCCTGTTTAAGGGGAATGCCGAGAATGGCGAAAAAGTCCTCTGTTACTTCGATATGCTTGCATGCGCATTTCGCGTCGTAAGGATTGAAAGGGGCTTTTTCCGTAATAATGGCACTGAGCCAGGAAAGCCGATCGCATGCGCGGCTGGCGCGACTCAGGGTTAACCCTGCGCGTTCGGCCAGTGTTTCCAGGTTGTTCACCGTCTGCCAGTCTCTTAAATCAAGGTCATCGAGGATAGCGAGTATCAATTCGCAAAGCGTGTCCAGTCCGTACTGATTTGCTTCGTTAACCCAGTATTTACTGCGCCGGATACGGCGGCGGAGTTCGGCTCTGATTTTGATACGTCCGGCAGATGTGGTAAGCGCAGTGATCCAGCGGTTCAGGAAACGACGACGCTTGCGGCTTGCCACGTTATAGCAGGGAGTGTTTTTAGGTACGCCCGCCGGGGAAGGCCGGGACATGGAAGAACGTTGCTGTTCAGTCACACCCGCCCGCACTTATGGCGGTGCAAGGGGGTTGTATGTCAATACGCATTTGCTATAATCCTACTCAGGCCAGCGCCTGCTTTATGACCCCCTGATTATCCTCCGTTCCGCCAAGTTCGAGAGGGATTTTCAGGGGGTTTTTGCGTTTAGGGGCTGCTAATTAGCCTCCCCATTCCCTATGGACGCTATTACGGGAACGTCCCACCCAGCAAATTTATTAGCTTCGCTACGTTAACATGACACTATCAAACGATCAATTCTCCAGACGAAAGATCATTTGCAACACATGCTTTTTACTCTTTCAATTTCAAAGCCATATACAACGAAACTGTATAAATATACAGTAATAAAGAGATCTAAAACAAGATCCTGGATCAATTATTCAGCGTTTCACTCAGTTGTTTAACCAATTTCCTGACCTCTTCAAGTTGAGCGGCCATTTTCTTCTTATCATTTAGATCGTTGAAACTAGTATTAAATCTCGAATCCTCACGGTTGCGATGAGCCTCCAACATTGTCGCGGCAAAAGCATCGTCAATCGTGTAAAAATAACCTTCCGGACAATCAAGAACGCGAGCAATTTTAACTACCAGGCTAAACGGGGGTTCTGTTCTCCCAACTTCATAGCTTGATAACCTCGATCGACTGTTAATCCCTTCCACACCAATCATCTGAGATAGATGCTCCTGCGTCAGCCCAGCAGCTTCACGAGCTTCCTTTAATCTTTTTGGCACCATGTATCACCCCCATCGATGGGAGCATCTTACAAGGTGCTAAACGGCGGGCGTGTCCACATTATAAACCACGCTTGATTTTGTGTACAAGGCTGTTATCATCCCTATTGTTTGTTGACATTCAGAATATATCGTAAAATACTGTATATCCATACAGCAACAACAAAAAAAGTTATTCTTCATTCGGACTAATTTACGGCTTCGAATGGGCGTGCTTTTGCCTTGTGGGAGGCTACGGGATGAATCAATGGTATTTGCTTTACTGCAAAACTGGTTATAAAACAACGATAAACCGGCTTGCACAACTGGGAGTTACCGTGTTTGAAGCATCAATAACATTGATGACGAAACGTACCGATTGCAGAGCATATCGATTCCGTAAAACACCGCTTTTCCCTAATTATATTTTTGTTAGTTTTGACATAACCAAAATTCACACTACTACAGTCCGTGAAATTCCTGGGGTTGTCGATTTTGTACGACAGAGAAATGCACCCTGCATTATCCCTGATCATCTAATCTGCTCCATTCAGTTGATTGCAAAAAAAGAAGCAGAAAAAAGGAGTTTAAACAGGGAAGTAAAACTGGACAGTGAAGATATTTTCGCAGAAACTCCCGTTTTGCAAAATATCATCTCTTTAGTCTCTCCAATGGAACGGCAAATCGCATTTCAGAAATTCATTTCCTCGCTAACTCATTAATTACGGCATTTTAAATAACACCCGCGATTTTGCGGGTTTTTCTGTTGGAGAAAAAGTCATAAATGACAAAAAAGCCAAAAGAGTCAACGACTGCGGTTGTATATATTGGCCGTGACAGATATCAACACGCATGTAAGCAGGCACGGGAAATAAGCGCGCTGGCTGAGGCAAATATAAAGCCCAGCGAGTTTATTCAATACCTTCTTGATCATTACAGTAATGAAGCAAGAGCAAAACTCCTGATGGAATTACGAGGTGAATAGATGCCAAACCCAAAATATAATGCTTATGTCACACACGAATATGAACAGAATGGTGAAAAGAAAACATTCTGGACAAAAATCGGGGTGGTTTTTGAAAACAGAAATAACGGATTAAATCTTACGATTGTTCCCGGTATTTCTGTTTCCGGTAAAATCGTTCTGCTGGAACCCAGAGAGAAGGAGGAATCCGGAACCCCGCTGGACTGGAAGGATTAGCACATGACACCTTCCGCGCTGCTGGCTCTGGCTATGGCATGCGCTCCCACTGTTCACCCTGACACCGTTCATGATGTCGCCAGAGTGGAGTCCGGGCTGAATCCCTTTGCCATTGCTGAAATCATTCCGAAGGAAAAACGAAAGCCGGGCGATAAAGGCGTTATCTCGTATTTCCCGGACAGTATAAAAACCGCCCTTAACATTACCCGACAAATTGAACTGCGTAAGCATCGTTATTCTGTAGGACTGATGCAGATTACCAGTTCTAATTTTTCTAAATACAACATGGACGCAGAGAAATTATTCTCCCCCTGCAACAACCTGTCTGTATTTGAAAAGATAATGACTGAAGGTTACCTGAAAGGAGGAAATCTGCTGAATGCCCTGAGTTATTACTATTCAGGAAATTTCACAACCGGACAAAAAAAAGAAACTGAATTTTCCGGAACAAGTTATACCGAAAGAATTGGCTACACAGAAACCGGTGATAAGAAATATGTCGTTCCGAGCACTAAAGCCGACCGTATGTCAACAGCCAGACCGTCGCCCGATTCAGATAAACCCCGCCAGATATGGCCTGAAAAAGTTGTTCGCGGCGCAGTGTCTGACTCTTTTAAATCCCGGACAGGCTCATCTAAAACCGTCTATCCCGCAGAAGTGATGCGCGGGAATGTAATTACATTAAACACTCAGGTAAAGGAAATAAAAAATGAAGCTGACTAACTTCAAAAAGAAATATTCCGCAGTTGCAGTAAGTCTCAGTGCTGTGCTGTCTTCACAGGCAATGGCTGACGGTTTCACAAAGGCAAACGGATTGCTGGAAAAAGTTGCCTCCGGGCTGGAGGGGCTGGCGATTGCCACCATTACTATTGCGGCGTTGATCGTCGGATACCGGACACTCTTTGATGGTCACGCGCTGAAAGATTCCAAAAACATCATAATTGGGGGGGTAGTCATCGCGTCCGTTTCTGAGATTGCGTCATTGCTGATGTCGTGAGGCGGAACTATGGCGACAGTTTACAAGGCGCTAAAGCGCCCTCCAGTCCTGCTCGGCGTGCCAATGGTGCCGCTGGTTATCTCTGTGGGTGGTCTGGTCGTTCTGGCTGTCTGGACAAACCTTTTTATGTTTCTTCTTATACCGCTCGATTACGTCATTCTCAGGGCGTTAACCCGCAGGGATATTCACATTTTCTCCCTGCTGGCCGTCCGGATGCGTACACGCGGCCACGGTGTGGCTAATCGTTACTACGGCGCGACAGCGTTTAAAGCGATTGACCATGACCCCGTGGATATCACGGAGTTCCTCGATAATATGAAGCTCAATCAGCAGGCGACAGTGACGAAATACATTCCCTATTCGTCGCATATTCACCGCAATATTGTACGGGGGCCGGATGGCTCCCTGTATGCAACCTGGGAGGTTATCGGTACGGCGTTTGACTGTGAGTCAGCCGATGCCCTTGAAGTTGTCACTTCGCAACTCAACGCAATGTACCGCTCGTTTGAGGGTAGACCTGTCACTTTCATGCGCCATAACGTGCGGGAGCAGTTCACCGATTCCCTGCATGTTGAATCCGGCAACTGGTGGGCTGATGAAGTCAGTCGCACCTATTACACCAGTCTCGCAAAACGGCCGTTTCGCAGGAACCGGCTGTTTCTGACGGTCTGCTTTCGTCCGTTCTCCAGCCTGGATAAAGCAGAACGAAAAAAAATGAAGCCCGCGCAGAAACAAAAAGAACTGGATATGGTGCTGGAAGACATGCTCGATATCTGGCGTACCGTACACAGCCAGCTTTCGCGCTTCACTGCCACGCCGCTGGGTACGTTTGAAGAGGAAGAGGCGGTTTACTCTTCACAGCTCGCCTTTTATGAGTACCTGCTTACCCATCAGTGGCGGAGAGTCCGCGTCACCCGGACACCGGCATCTCAGGTGCTGGGAAAAGCGGAATGGTTTTTTACCGCAGACAGCGGGCAGGTTAACCACGTTGACGGCACAACCTATTTTCGTGGCCTTGAAATTGGCGAATTTTCCCCGGATACCGGTACTGGCATTCTTGACTCGATGCTGAGTGCGCCCTGTGATCTCGTCATCACGCAGTCATATACCTGTATGTCGCGTGAAGAGTCGCGCAAGCGCATCAACAGCACACTGAAACGCCTTATCAGCTCAAACGATGACTCCATTTCACAGCGACTCGATCTGGAAGTTGCCCTTGACCTTCTCCAGTCTGGGCATATCGCCTTTGGTAAACATCATTTTTCCCTGATGGTTTTCTCAGACTCTCTGGAGCAACTGAAAGAAGATACGGGTGAAATGAGTAATGCCCTGAATAATATCGGGCTGACCCCCGTCGCAGCGACTATATCATTACCGGCAGCGTTTTTTGCCCAGTTACCGGGCAATTATACCCTGCGACCACGCCTGGGAGAGCTGAGCAGCCAGAACTTCTCGGAGCTAACGGTGATGCATAACTATTTCCCCGGTAAGCGTGACAAAGCGCCCTGGGGGCAGGCGATGGCCATCATGCCGACGCCATCTGGCGATGCGTATTACCTCAACCTGCATAATACGTTATTTGGAAATGATGATTTCAACGAAAAAACACCTTTCAGCACCAGTGTTATCGGGACTAACGGCTCCGGTAAAACAGTGCTGGCCGGGTGGATGGCCGACATGCAGCAGAAATATCGCCGCCCCGAAAGCTTTGCCCCGGACGCCAGAGTCAAACGACTGACCACGGTCTATTTTGACAAAGATGAAGGGGCGAGGATCAACATCACGGCGCTGGGGGGGCGTTATTTCCGCGTTAAAAGCGGCGAGTCTACGGGCTTTAACCCTGGCTCACTTCCGGTCAATAAACGCAATGTGAACTTCTGTAAGCAGCTCCTCAAACTCCTGTGTACACGCAACGGAGCCACCATTACCGACAGGGATGAACTTCGTCTCAGTAAAGCCGTTGACAGGGTGATGTATGAGCTGGAGCCGGAAAATCGTAAGTTCTTTATCAGCCGCGTACTGGAAAACATGTCAGAACCGGCCAGCAAGGAAGCCCAGGAAAACGGGCTGACGGTACGCCTTGAAAAATGGGCGAGTGGCGGGGAATTTGGCTGGGTATTCGATAACGAAACTGACACGTTCGACATTGGCGAATGTGACAATTTCGGTATTGATGGCACTGAATTCCTGGATAATAAAGACGTATGCGCTCCCATCTCTTTCTATTTGCTGTACCGCGTAACAAGTCTGCTTGACGGGCGACGACTGGTCATTTTTATGGATGAGTTCTGGAAGTGGCTGAATGACCCGGTGTTTGCGGATTTTGCGTATAACAAGCTCAAGACGATTCGTAAGCTGAATGGCTGTCTGATCCCCCTTACACAGTCACCGGCAGAGATTATCACTAACCCGATAGCGCCAGCCGTTGTGGAGCAGTGCGCCACGCAGATTTTTTCCGCTAACCCCAACGCAACCCGCGAACATTATGTTGACGGGCTGAAAGTGCCGGAAGAAGTCTTTGAGGTTATCCGCTGCATCGACCCGCAAAGCCGCCAGTACGTCATTATCAAAAACCAGTTCCGCCGGGGCGATCTGAAAAAGTTTGCGGCGCTGGTCAGGCTGGATTTATCCGGGCTGGGTGGATACGTGAAAGTTCTCTCCGGCGGTGCGGAAGAGAACGCGATCTTCGATGCCATTTATCAGGAAGGTATGACCCCGCGTGACTGGTTACCGGCATACCTGGACAAAGTGTTATGAGGAAAAATCGATGAAAAACAACATCATTATTGCCGTTATTCTTTCATACTGTCTTTCCTTATCAGCACGCGCCGGAATCCCCGTCGCGGTTGATGCCGACCCGCTCCGACAGGTTGTATGGCTGGAGGAAGCGCAGCGCTGGATGGAAACCGCCCAGCACTATAAAGACCAGATTCAGGCTTACAAAGACCAGCTCGCCACTCAAACGGGGTTACGCGATATCGTTGGCCTGGTCAACCAGGGCAGGAGCCTGAAAAGTGACATTCTCAACCTTCAGAAAGAGGGGATTAGTCTTAACGATCTGTTGACGTCCGATAATGCCCCAACCGGCGCACTGGACAGCCTTTACAGTAAGTACAAGGATTTTGACGTCTGTGATGCAAAGCAGGCAGCAGCGTACATCAACATTTGTAAGCAGGAAACTGTTAACAAGGCCTGGACACTGGAACAAACCGCCGATGTGCAGCAAAAGGTAAGTGACGCACTGGATGAGATTTCCAGCCTCACAGACCGGGTCGCCAGTTCGCAGGATGCGAAGGAGTCGCAGGATTTAGCCAACACGATTCAGATGAAACAGGTGCAGCTCAACGTTCTTACTTCTCAGTGGGAAATGAACGTGAAAGCGGCGGAACAACGGGATAAACTGCTGGAGCAGAAGCGCCGTTCGGCATTTAAAGCACAACAGTTAAACGCTCCTGTGCCTCAATATTAATTTAAGGGAATTATTATGACTAAGAGAAGCCTTGTTATTACGTTTGTTCTGGCTGCATTACTTTCTGGATGTGATGAACAACCGAAAACCAAAGAATGGTTTAAAGATAATCCGGATGAAATGAATAAGGTCTTCGATAAATGCCAGAAATCAGGAGATGAAACGGTAAATTGTCGTAATGCAAAGGCGGCGCATTTAGAAATCCAACAGAAAAATGCCCCCGTTCCTCAATATTAAGGAATAGTCTATGGCATCTGGCTTTTTTGTTTATTTAGATACCAACCTGACTCAGATGATGAGTCAGGCTGTTACTGGTCTTTCAGATCAGTTAAGTTCCAGTGTATTAACTTTGGTTGGTGGAGCGACAACAGTTTATGTTCTGTATCATGGATACATGACTCTTGCCGGGAAAAGAACCTCCCCCATTGAAGATCTGACAATGCAACTGGCGTTGATTGCGATCATTATGTCTGTTCTGGCGAATATGAATGGCATGCTTACTGCGACACAGGACGCTATTAATGGTCTTAAAGAGGGGGCAGGGACTCAACAAAACATATGGGAGACACTGGATAGCTTATGGAGCAGCACTCAGCAGGTAGCAGATAAAGTTTACTCAATGGATACTGACTATATTCCATTAAAAGGCGCTATCGGGATGGCTTGCGTCTGGGGCGGTACACTGATAGTTATGGCAATTACTGGACTTGTAACATTGATTGCTGAAATAACATTATTCCTACTTAGCGTTGTCGCTCCACTATTTATTTTCTGCCTTGCGTGGGGATGGTTCAGAAGCATGTTCACAAACTATCTCGGAGGTATAATCACTGCATTTCTGACGATTGTTTTTGTGGGGATATTTGCATCCGTAACAATAAACATTTTAAATTATGTTTTAAATAAATCACTCAGCAATCCTGATGTTAATATACTTACTCCATCTGCACAGATTCTTTTATGTGGCGTCCTATTAGCTGGCCTTACGTACGTCTCAGCCGTAATGTCAGGTAAGCTCTCCGGAGTTGCTATTAACCAGGTGATGCAAAGCATGGCATCACGTGGGCTTTCTGCCGCAGGTAGCGGGGCAAAAAACCAACTGGATAAGGCTATAGCTGGCAGCAAAGCTGATAAAGCCGGATGGGATGCAGCCAATGCCGGTAAAAAGGATATTCCGGCAGGCGGTACAACGGGCTATCGCGCCGCACAAGCCCGGCAGTCAGCCATCAAACAGATGCAGGATCTGGCAGAACGACGCCGCAGCCGCGCTGCATAAAATTCCGTCTGGTTATAATACAAATCTGATGAAATTATTGAGCGTGAGCAAAACTCAACACCACTCAACCCGTTAATTGTCGATTGTGGTAAAGCTGATGGCAGGTCTTTTCCTGTCAGTGGCTTTTCCATATGAGACACTGCACCATTTCACCGCAAGTTAATTAACTCATGAGGAATATAAAATGAAGCGCTTGATTGCGTTCATTCTGCTGTGCGCTTTATCCGGGTGCGCAACACAAAGCAATTTACCTGCTGTTTCCGGCCAGCCGGAACCGGTAAATTCCCCGCAAATAATGAAGGAGTTCGGCAATGTCTGAAAAAGCAATAATTGCCAGTTCGAAAAGTTTCGAGCAATCGAATATTGACCACGAACGCCGGGCACGCAAAGCCGGGTTTGTTGTGGGCGGCGCGGGTCTGGTTATCGGTATTCTGGCTGTTATCGCCATTATTGTCATGCTGCCGCTGAAACAGACAGACGTTGAGTTATATACCGTTGATAATACCACCGGACGGGTGGAGCATATCACGCGGACGTCAAAAACCAGCCTGACGGCGATTGAAGCTGTACAGAAAGCCAAAGTCGCCCGTTATATCAGGATGCGGGAAGGCTATAACTACTTCGCTCTACAACATGATTATGACACGGTGCAGATTTACGGTACGCCGGACGTCAATAATCAGTATCTGGCCTGGTATGCGGGCAAAGAAGCGCCGGACGTGGTTTATCAGAACGCCGCGTATATTGCTACGGTCGATATTATTTCCAGCCAGATTAGCGATGCAACCGACCCGGATAAACTGGCAACCGTCCGTTTCAAAAAGACCATTCGCAAAATAGCTGATAACAGTACACGAACTGAATACTGGGATATTCGCATGACATTTCATTTCGATATGAATAAAGAGATGAAAGATACCGAGCGCGAAGAGAATGAATTCGGATTTACTGTCACCAGTTATCAGCGTGATAAAGAAATTCGCGGGGGTGAATGATGCTTGCCTTTATCATTATTTTCCAAATTTTATTTTTCGGCGCAGTTAGCGGCGTTCTTTATTTTGTCTATCACATCAAAGATAAAAAAGTTTTCCTCTTTTTTGCTGTGATATTTTTCCTTCTGGGTATTTCAGCTTCATCATTTGCGGAAACAACCCCGCGCGGCAGCTCCTATGATGCGCGTATGCAGCAGGTCGTTTACAACCCGCAGAACGTCTCTGTCATCAATACCCGCGCCGGATATGTTTCCACGCTGATTTTTGATGATGACGAAAGCGTTATCAAGGCTGACGCAGGCTTTGAGGCGGCCTGGGAAATTAAAAGCGATGCTAACCGGGTGACCATACGCCCCCGCCCCATTACACAGGGCGCTCCCGGTGCTGACGGTAACACGGAGCAGGTGGTTATTCCCCCCAACAGTCATGACTGGCGCTCAAATCTTCTGGTAGTCACCAACAAGCGGGTTTACTCGCTGGATCTGAATGTCCTCGATGACGAAAACAAAGCTCAGCCCGCCTACGTGGTTAACTTCCGCTATCCGGGTGAAGTGGCGCTCCAGAACAAAGTGAACCAGGCACAGCAGCAACTGGACATGGCGAAACAGGCAGAAGCAGCCCGGACAGAGAAAGCGCTGTCCACGGCGCAGATACCCCGTAACTGGGATTATCAGATGCGTGTCGGGAAATACAGTCGGCAAATCACCCCGGACTTTGCCTGGGATGATGGCCGCTTTACCTTTCTCGGCTTCTCGCCTCAGAAAAAAGTGCCGTCGCTCTTTGAATTTGATGGCACGAAAGAGCAGACGCTTGATCCCTCAGTGGAGCGCAAGGGGAGTTATACCGTCCTGGTTGTTCATGCTCTGGTTCCTTCCCTGATCCTCCGTTCCGGTAATGCCGTGGTGGGTGTAGAAAACAACGGATACGGCAAGGTTCGTATCGCTGACGGCGATACGGTGTCGCCGCGTGTCCAGCTCGTGGAGAAATAATATGACGACGGAACAGCATGAAGACACGCCGGAAGTGAGTGTCTCGGACGCCGAACAGAAAGCGCGTGAACGCCTGGCTGCATCGCAGAAAGCCGACGAACCGGAAGAGAAAGCCAATTCCCGTAAGCCGCAGGTGGCCGCACAGGGCAAACGGCGCGGTAATAAACTTGCCATCCTCAGTGTATTTCTGGTGCTGGGACTGATTGCGCTGGGCTGGGGGGGAACCTCTTTTTATAAAAATTTTATCCGTAAACCACCCAAAGAGGAGCCAAAAACAAGCGGCAGCGGGCAAACCAGCATCAGTCTTCGCCGCAGTAATCTCGGTGAAAATGCTAACCCCTGGCCGCAGGAGGACACGGATAAGGATGCAGCAGCCAGCACCGGCAGTGCTCCCACGGCCAGTACCGGCACCAGTACGCCTGCGTCCCTCAGGTTAAACCGGGCGCTGGCCCTGGCTTCTGCGTCAGGCTCAGGTAATGCTTCCCGTTCATCAGCTCAGATGACCCGTAAGGAGGAGATGCAGGGGAACAGCGCCAGTCAGCCTGCCGGACAGCCTCAGGGCACAACCACGCAGGGAGCCGGGAACGGCGCTGCGCCTGCCAGACCCGTAAATGGAGCGGTATCGCCAGCGGCGACGGTACGCCGTATTCCCTATAACCCGGATTTGTTCATTCCTGAACTGACCTCGATCCCCTGCTCGATGGATTTCCGTTTTGTCTCTGACCTGTCGGGCAAACTTCGTTGCACAGTGACCACGGATATTTACAGCGCCAGCGGTCGCGTGAAGCTTATCAGGAAAGGGACGGCGGCTATCGGTGAATACCGCTCCGGCACGCTTAAGCACGGACAGGGGGCGGTGTTTATCATCATCAACAAACTGCGTACACGCGAAAAACCATACCTTGAAATTCCGCTGACCGACACGCAGGCGGGGGGCGAGCTGGGCGAGGCCGGGGTGAGCGGGTGGATCGATGGCCACTGGCTCGACCGTTTCGGCGGGGCGCTGATGGTTGGCATGATCCCCGATGGCATGGCGGCCATCGCCAACACTTCCGGGAAAACTGACCGTAACACGGACTACACAGAAAACTCGCGCCAGTCGCTGGCGGATATGGCAAAAACCACGCTGGATAACAGTATCAATATTCCTCCCACGCTTTATAAAAATCAGGGTGAAGTCATACACCTGATTGTCGGGCAGGATATTGATTTTTCCGGCATCTACACGCTGAGAACGCTGTGATGAATCCAATCAAAAACCTTTCGCTCCATCAGTACCGTAATAACCTGTTTGGCGATTATCTGTCGGTTGATGGGCTGACTGAGGTGGCCGTTAACCGCCCCGGAGAGGTCTGGACAAAAGTCCGGGGGCTTTGGCAAAAGTACAGTCACCCCATTACCTATGATAAATGCGAAGCCTTTGCCACCGCGCTGGCAAAACACCACGGCGACCATATTGAAGACCTGAAACCGGGGCTGTCAGCGATGCTGGAAACCGACGAACGTGTGCAGGTGGTGATGCCACCTGCCACGGAACGGGGAACAGTGTCGATCACCATCCGTAAACCGACGCTGTTTGTCCCTGCGCATCAGAGCTATATCGATAACGGGTTTTATACGCGCGTCCAGTCACAGGAAACCGGAAATCTCCAGGAGCTTGAACTACTGAAGCTTTACCAGGAGGGAAATATTGCCCGCTTTATGGAAAAGGCCGTCGAATACGGCAAAACCATCGTGGTGGCGGGTGAAACCGGATCGGGTAAAACGACCTACATGAAAATGCTGGTTAATTACATACCGCTTCACTTACGCGTTATCACCATCGAGGATAACAACGAGCTGCGCTTCGAAAAGCTGGAAAACTATGTCCATCTTTTCTATCCCTCGGAATCCGGGGATGACAAAGCGGCCATCGTGACACCGGCAAAGCTTATCCGCTGGAACTACCGCATGAATCCTGATCGCATTCTGCTGACTGAAATTCGTGGCGCGGAAGCCTGGGATTTTCTCAAAATCACGGATTCCGGCCATGATGGCTGTATGACCTCGATCCACAACGGCACGCCAGCCGCTGCCATTCAGGGCATTGTCGAACGCTGCTACCAGCATCCGGAATGCAGCAACCTTCCTTATGCCGTGCTGCTGCGAAAGGTGCTGAGTTGTATCGACATTGTGGTGAGCATCGATGTTAACGGTGATGTGCGCCAGATGGGGGATATCTATTTCAAACCTGTGCATCGCGCACAGTTCCTTGAGGATTTTAAAAGTGATCTCTTTTAACCGTGTTATGCCGTTGATGTTGTGCGCCCTGCTGACGGCATGCAGCTCGCCGCCGAAACCGCCACTGCCTGACCGTTCATCAAAACAGGAAGTGGTAAACAGCACCATGCCCTTATGGGAACCCAATAACGTTTTTATCTCGTCTGCCAGCACGGAAGGAAACTGGCAAATTAAGCTCGCAAACTTTCAGGGTGATAATGACAGTTATCCTCCTGCATTCTGGTATGCACTTCTTCACTCCCGTCACATTCTTGTTGCTACCGGGTCAAATACAAACTGGTTTGCAATTAAAGGTTGGTTGCGTTCTCACGGTGCCAGACAGGTTATCGAATACCGGCATAAACCGGGCTGTTTTAACTGCGCTGATATTTATTTCGCCCGCTAGTCATCCTATTTAAGGAAATAACCATGAAAAAAACCGCTATTGCGGCGGCACTGCTGTTCCTTGCCGCCGGATATTCCGCGCCCTCATCCGCTGCTGATGCCTGTGAAGTGGTGCTCTGTATGTATGGAAAAGCCACGGGCAACAGCGGGGGAAGCTCGTGCAGCTCCGCAGAACGCGATTTCTTCAATATCGTGAAAAAGAAAAAAGGAGCTTTCCTTCCCGATCATACAGCCGATGCCCGTCAGCAATTACTGGAACAGTGCAAGGCGGCTGACCCGGAAGCTATCAGCAAAATTATCAGTGCATTTGGCCGCATTCGCGGCTGACCAGGGGATCGCCGCCCTGGAGTTCAAGGGCGATTATCTGGGTTTGCGGTGATAACCCATCAAAATTATCGAACATCCTTTCTGGCAGAAAACAGGATGTAACTCGCTGTAATCACGACAAATGAGAAAACGCCGGCAGCGGCTGCAGGACGCTGGCCAGCTGCTCCGGGTTCTCCGGTCGCAGCAAATAATCTGAATAAGAATTTTCACTCAGGGTGGCGGGGTGTGCGGTCACACGCCCCGCCAGCAGCTCCATCAGGCAACCACCCAGGAAACCCAATGAAAACTACGCTCAGCAAAATAGCACTGATTGCTATCAGTGTAATCTTTCTGCCTGCGCAGGCGGCTAACACCATCAGCACAGGCCAGCCCAACTCACACATTACAGGAGGCGACAACAACAGTATTAACGGTTCCCCGGCCAACGGGCAGAGCGGCAGCGCTGTTACCAATATCGTTAACGGTTATGACAACGTACTGAATAGCACCTGGGGAACGATGGTATTCGGCCAGGGCAATACGTTAACAAACTCAGATGTCACATTAACCGGACAGGGGAACGTGATTCAGGGCGGATACGGTGTTATTTCCGGAGACGTTAACAATATATCCGTAACGATGGGAACCACTGTAAATGTGGTGGGCAGTGTTAACACCGTGAATGACCCTCAGTCTCCACACAGTGGCAATGAAATTAATATAACAGGGAACGGTAATACCGCCTTTGCTTCACCTGATTCAAATATCTTCGGGAACAATAATAGCGTCAGGGATATTTCATCAGGTGGCACCACAAACAGCAGTGACGATGCATTTGTGGGAGGCAACAGTAACACTGTTGCTTCCGGCCCTCATACCGTCACTATCGGTTCGTCAAATACCAATAATGGTACGGCCACTGACAGTAACGGGCTGATTATGGGTTATGGCAACACCATGACGAACGCCCTGAACGGCACCATTATCGGCAGCGGCTCCACGGCCACCGGCGCTAACAGTATTGTGATTGGTTCGGACGCGTCAGCCAGCAACGGAGCCATTGCCATTGGCGCGGGTTCAGTGGGTAACCGCAGTAATACGGTTTCGTTCGGCAGCGCAGGCAGTGAACGCCAGTTAACGAACGTCGCAGCGGGCACGGCAGATACTGACGTGACCAACGTCAGGCAGATGAACGATGCCGACGCAGCCACACTCAGCAGCGCCAAAAGCTACACGGATGCGCGCGAAACCGTCATTAACAGCCGCATGGATAACATGATTGCGCAGGAGAAAAGTGATCGCATCACCGGTGATGCTGACACGCTGGCAAAATCAGGGGATTACACAGACAAGCAAACCGCAGCGGCCATCAGTACGGCCAACAGCTACACCGACGCACGTGAACAGGCCATCAACGCCCGGACAGATGGCCTGGTAGCAGACGAAGCGTCTCAGCGTATCGCTGGCGATGCGCAGACCCTGAGCAGCGCCAATAGCTATACCAACCAGCGTGAAACCGCCATCAACAACAGAACAGACGGCCTGATTTCGGACGAGCGTTCTGCACGTATCGATGGCGATCGCCGCACGCTTTCCAGCGCAAACAGCTACACCAATCAGCGATTCAGTGAACTGAACAATAAGGTGAACCGCAACGAACGCCGCGCGAACGCCGGGGTTTCAGCCGCGATGGCGATGTCCTCCATTCCCTATCTGAACTATGTGAGTAGCGGTTTCGGTATGGGAACCGGCACCTATCGCGGTGAAACATCCGTCGCGGCGGGTTTTCAGCAACAGCTCAGCGCATCGACAAATGTCCGGGTCAATATGTCGTGGGACACGAGCGATGGCGTGGGTGTCGGTGCGGGCTTTGCCGTGGGTTGGTAATTAAGGTAACTAAGGGGAAACATTATGATCACCAAACCGGGATTTATTTCAAATCCTTATTCCCGTACGCGCGGCGATTCAATCAGTGCACAACGGGTGATGAAAGATATACACGATTCGGCAATAAGCGGGTGTGGCTGCTGGTATGAAGTTTTTCACCAACGCGCACTAAATCAGATTTTAAGTCTCATGGATATCCTTTCAGATTTAGATCAGCAGACACTGAAAACCGTAGCCGAAAAATGGGGTTTTCATCTTGACGATGATTCCATTAACGCCAGTCTTCGCGAATGCGAAGAGGTGTTTGAAGAAATACGAAAATCACAGGAATAAAGGAGCGTTATTCATGAAAAACGTATTTCTGTTTCTTTTTTTTATTTCGTCATTCTGCCACGCAGAAGAAATAACGGGAAAAGTTATTCGTGTTATTGATGGTGACACCATAGAAGTTAAAACAATACCCGATAAAATTTCTGTGTATGAAGTTCCGATTCGAGTCCGGTTGATAAATATTGATGCGCCGGAAAGAAAACAGCCTTTTGGAAGCTGGTCTTCTGACCAGTTGAAAAAGCTGATTGCAGGGCAACCCGTAACGGTCAGCTTCACGGAGCGCGATCGTTACGGGCGCATCATCGGAAGTGTGTCACTGCACGGAACGGATGCCAGCACCTATATGGTGAATGCCGGTGCTGCATGGGTCTATGACCGCTATAACACTGATAACCATCTCCCTGGCCTTCAGCATCAGGCACAGGACGCAAAACGCGGCCTGTGGGCTGACAGCAATCCCGTCCCTCCCTGGGTCTGGCGACGCCAGAATCACTGAAAACAACTCCGTGACGCTGTAACGGGTTAATTCCTCGGTTTTAAAGGATTTTATATGAGACTGTTTATTGCAGAGAAGCCGTCTGTGGCGGCTGATATTGTCAAAGCCCTGGGCGGTCAGTTTTCACGCCGGGATGGATATTATGAGTCCTCGTCTGCCATCGTCAGCTTCTGCGTCGGCCACGTTCTTGAGATGGTGCCCCCGGAACTGATTAACCCGGCGTGGAAAGAATGGCGACTGGATACGCTACCGCTGCGCCTCTGGCCGGTTCAGCTCAGACCCATTGAAAGCGTGGCTAAACAGGCAGCCACGCTGATTGGGCTGATTAAACGCCCGGACGTGACGGAGATTGTTCACTGTGGTGATCCGGATGACGAAGGACAGCTTCTGGTTGATGAAGTGCTTGAGTACGCCGGAAATACCCGGCCAGTTAAGCGGGCGCTCATTAACGACAACACGCAGCCAGCCGTAAAAAAAGCGCTGACTGCGTTACGTGATAATAAAGAGTTTCGCGGGCTTTATCTTAAAGCCCTGATGCGCAGTGCCGGTGATGCTATTTATGGTTTCAGCATTTCGAGGGCATATTCAATAAAGGCA
>Ga0209371_1000693_pt1 | contig 28682 bp, 20 predicted proteins | sample AgamicAtAmrz_FD_187165 | JGI IMG/M metagenome (GOLD analysis project Ga0209371, IMG submission 187165) | Agave microbial communities from Guanajuato, Mexico - At.Am.rz (SPAdes) (version 2) | ecosystem: Host-associated > Plants > Roots > Rhizosphere | place: Guanajato, Mexico | collected 2012-06-07
AGACGAACACCATGTTGACAATCGCGCTCGTTGACGACGACCGCAATATCCTGACTTCCGTATCGATTGCCTTGGAAGCAGAGGGATATAAGGTAGAAACCTACACGGACGGAGCTTCGGCGCTGGACGGCCTGCTTGCCCGGCCGCCGCAACTGGCGATCTTCGATATCAAGATGCCCCGCATGGACGGCATGGAGCTCCTGCGCCGCCTGCGCCAGAAATCCGACCTGCCCGTGATCTTCCTCACCTCGAAGGACGAAGAGATCGACGAACTCTTCGGCCTGAAGATGGGCGCCGACGACTTCATCACCAAGCCGTTCTCGCAGCGCCTGCTGGTCGAACGCGTCAAGGCCGTTCTCCGCCGCGCCTCCGCCCGCGAAGCCGCAAACGCTGCCGGCGGCGCAGCCGCTGCCAAGCCGGGTGCTGCGCAGCAGGCCCGTTCGCTGGAACGCGGACAGCTTGTCATGGACCAGGAACGCCATACCTGCACCTGGAAGGGCGAGCCGGTGACGCTCACCGTCACCGAGTTCCTCATCCTGCATTCGCTTGCCCAGCGCCCCGGCGTGGTCAAGAGCCGCGACGCCCTGATGGATGCGGCTTATGACGAGCAGGTCTATGTCGACGACCGCACGATCGACAGCCACATCAAGCGGCTGCGCAAGAAATTCAAGATGGTCGACCTCGAATTTGATATGATCGAGACGCTGTATGGCGTGGGCTATCGCTTCCGCGAAGCAGCATAATAGTTAGCTAGACCATACGGATAGTTAACTAGACCATACGGTGGGCAATGGATTAAGAGCATGCGGACGGGGTCGCCGACCCCGTTCTTCGAAAGGGCCGTAGGCTTGGCACAGCTGGTGCAGGACAGGGACATAGACGACTCGGAAAGCCCGAGCGGCGCTCGAATCGCGCGCTGGCGCTGGACTCATCCCTTCGTCCTGATCCGCCGCATCTTCGGCAATGCCGTCTTTTCGAGCCTGACGCGCCGCATCCTATTCTTCAATCTGGCCGCCCTCGTCGTTCTGGTCGGCGGTATTCTCTACCTCAACCAGTTTCGCGAAGGCCTGATCGATGCCCGCGTCGAGAGCCTCTTGACGCAGGGTGAGATCATCGCCGGTGCCGTCTCGGCTTCGGCTTCAGTCGACACCAACTCCATCACCATCGATCCGCAGAAGCTGCTGGAGCTGCAGGCCGGCCAAAGCATCACGCCCGTCCCGAACGATGAGGATCTGGAATTCCCGATCGATCCGGAAAAAGTAGCGCCGGTGCTGACGCGGCTGATCTCGCCGACGCGCACACGCGCGCGCATCTTCGATGCCGACGCGAACCTGCTGCTCGACAGCCGCCATCTCTATTCGCGCGGCCAGGTGCTGCGCTACGATCTGCCGCCCGTCGATGACGAGAAGCAGAGCTGGTCCGACTGGTTCAGCGGCCTGCTCAACAAGATGCTGCAGCCGGGCAACCTGCCTGTCTATAAGGAAGCGCCCGGCGGCGACGGCTCCATATATCCTGAGGTCATGAACGCGCTGACCGGCGTGCGCGGCGCTGTTGTCCGCACCACGGAGAAGGGCGAACTGATCGTCTCGGTGGCCGTGCCGATCCAGCGCTTCCGCGCCGTGCTCGGCGTGTTGCTGCTCTCGACCCAGGCCGGTGATATCGACAAGATCGTTCATGCCGAACGTCTCGCGATCATGCGCGTCTTCGGCGTCGCGACGCTCGTCAACGTGGTGCTGTCGCTGCTTTTGTCCTCCACCATCGCCAATCCGCTACGCCGGCTCTCGGCTGCGGCCATCCGCGTGCGCCGCGGCGGGGCGAAGGAGCGCGAGGAGATTCCGGACTTTTCCGCTCGCCAGGACGAAATCGGCAACCTGTCGATTGCGCTGCGCGACATGACGTCGGCGCTCTATGACCGCATCGATGCGATCGAAAGCTTCGCGGCCGATGTCAGCCACGAGCTCAAGAACCCGCTGACGTCGCTGCGCAGCGCCGTCGAAACGCTGCCGCTCGCCAAGAGCGACGATTCGAAGAAGCGGCTGATGGATGTGATCCAGCATGACGTTCGCCGCCTCGACCGCCTGATCAGCGACATCTCCGATGCATCGCGCCTCGATGCAGAGCTTGCACGTTCGGATGCCAAGTCGCTCGATCTGGAAGTATTGCTTCGCGACATGATCGATATTTCCAGACAGGTCGGCCACAGCAAAAAGGCCGTCGAAATCGACTATATCGTCGACCGCAAGCCGGGCAACAAGGCGAAATTCTCCGTCGACGGCCACGATCTGCGCATTGGCCAGATCGTGACCAACCTCATCGAAAACGCACGATCCTTCGTCCCCGCGGAAACCGGCAAGATTACCGTGCGGCTGACGCGGACGCGGACGCGCTGTGTCATCTATATCGAGGATAACGGTCCCGGCATTCAGGCCGAAAATATCGACCGCATCTTCGAACGTTTCTATACCGACCGGCCCGAATCCGAAGGTTTCGGACAGAATTCCGGCCTCGGCCTGTCGATCAGCCGGCAGATCGCCGAAGCGCATGGCGGCTCGCTGCGCGCCGAGAATATAGTCGACAGCGACGGCTCGACGTTGCTTGGCGCCCGCTTCATCCTATCGCTGCCGGCCCAGACGACGGCGTGAGCGGCCGCATGACCATTGAGGCGACCAACATCCACGCAACGGCGATCGTCATCGGCAGGACAGGTCTGCTGTTCCTTGGCCCTTCGGGCAGCGGCAAATCCGCCCTCGCCTTCTCCTGCATTGCGGCTGCCAAGCCGTTGGGATTGACGGCAAGCTTGGTCGCAGACGACCGGGTGCTGATTGCCGAACAGAACGGCTCCATTATTGCGAAATGCCCGCCCTCGATCGCAGGACTTATGGAAATCCGCTACACCGGCATCGTTCGCATGCCTTATATTTCCGAGGCCGAAATGCATTTTGCCGTTCGCCCTGTCGACCCGGAAACTGCGGAAAGACTACCACCCGAGGATGAGCAGATCGATATTACCGCATCTGCTCGGTTGCCGTTGATCCGATTGGCTGCAACCTCTGCGAATCCGCTTGCCATAATAATGGCAAAAATCGGCGCGAGTTTTGATAAATCGGCCATTTAGGCCCGCATAGGCGCGTAAATCCTGTATTTTAAGCTTGCACTTCGTCTTTTCATCGCCAAGATGTCCCCCCACTGGTGGACGACATTGCTGCATTGCGATATGGGCCACCTGTTTGCGTATGCGATGGGAGCAGTAATATCATGATTGGACTTGTGCTTGTCACTCATGGCAAGCTGGCTGAAGAGTTTCGGCATGCTGTCGAGCATGTCGTTGGTCCGCAGAAGTTCATAGAAACGGTATGCATTGGTCCCGAAGACGACATGGACAAGCGGCGGCAGGATATTCTGCAGGCCGTTGCCGGTGCCGACGACGGGCACGGCGTCATCATCCTCACCGATATGTTCGGCGGCACTCCTTCCAATCTCGCAATCTCCGTCATGAATAGCGGCCACACCGAGGTCATCGCCGGTGTCAATCTGCCGATGCTGATCAAGCTCGCAGGCGTGCGCGGCGACAACAACATGGAAAGGGCCTTGGTGGAAGCTTCAGAGGCCGGGCGCAAATATATCAACGTGGCCAGCCGTGTGCTCAGTGGCAAATAACGAGGCAAACACCGCCCCCATGACCGAGCTTTCCCGGGAACTCCTGATCATCAACAAGCGGGGTCTGCATGCCCGCGCGTCGGCGAAATTCGTGCAGACCGTCGAAGCTTACGACGCCGCCATCACCGTTTCGAAGGACGGCACAACGGTCGGCGGCACCTCGATCATGGGCCTGATGATGCTCGCCGCCAGCCCGGGCTGCAGCGTGCTTGTCACGGCAAGCGGCAATCAGGCCGCCGAAGCGCTCGAGGCGCTCGACCAGCTCGTCGCCAACAAGTTCGGCGAGGAAATCTAGGCTTTTCCGCCTCCTCCCTGTGGATATAAAGACATAAAGACTTCTTTATATCATTATTGATTTCCACCCTGAAGCCTGCTACACGGCATCATCCACACGCTGTCAGCGTGCAATTCTTGTTGCATTCGGCCGAGGCGTCTGCCCGCGGCGCGATTGCATCGTTCAGGCTGGAGACCTTCATGAGCACTGAAAAGGACTACATCGTCGCGGATATCGGCCTTGCCGACTACGGTCGCAAGGAAATCGCAATCGCCGAAACCGAGATGCCAGGCCTGATGGCTTGCCGCGCCGAATTCGGCGAAGCGCAGCCGCTCAAGGGCGCACGCATTACCGGCTCGCTGCACATGACGATCCAGACGGCCGTGCTCATTGAGACGCTGGTCGCACTCGGCGCTCAGGTACGCTGGGCATCGTGCAACATCTTCTCCACGCAGGACCATGCCGCTGCGGCCATCGCCGCTTCCGGCGTTCCGGTCTTCGCCGTCAAGGGCGAGAGCCTCGAAGACTACTGGACCTACACGGACAAGATCTTCCAGTGGGCCGATGGCGGCCTTTCCAACATGATCCTCGACGACGGCGGCGACGCCACGATGTACATCCTGCTCGGCGCCCGCGCCGAAGCCGGCGAGGACGTGCTCTCCAACCCGCATTCGGAAGAGGAGGAAATCCTCTTCGCACAGATCAAGAAGCGCCTGCAGGCAACGCCCGGCTGGTTCACCAAGCAGCGTGACGCCATCAAGGGCGTGACCGAGGAAACCACTACCGGCGTCAACCGCCTCTACCAGCTCAGCCAGAGGGGCCTGTTGCCCTTCCCGGCCATCAACGTCAACGACAGCGTCACCAAGTCGAAGTTCGACAACAAGTACGGCTGCAAGGAATCGCTGGTTGACGGCATCCGCCGCGCCACCGACGTCATGATGGCCGGCAAGGTCGCCGTCGTCTGCGGTTACGGCGACGTCGGCAAGGGTTCCGCCGCTTCGCTCTCCGGCGCCGGCGCCCGCGTCAAGGTCACGGAAGTCGACCCGATCTGCGCCCTGCAGGCCGCCATGGACGGTTATGAAGTCGTTCAGCTCGAGGACGTCGTTTCCTCGGCCGACATCTTCATCACCACGACTGGCAACAAGGACGTCATCCGTATCGACCATATGCGCGCGATGAAGGACATGGCGATCGTCGGCAATATCGGCCACTTCGACAACGAGATCCAGGTTGCCGCCCTGCGTAACCTGAAGTGGACGAACATCAAGCCGCAAGTCGACATGGTCGAGTTCGCCAAGGGCAACCGCATCATCCTGCTGTCGGAAGGCCGCCTCTTGAACCTCGGCAACGCCACTGGCCACCCCTCCTTCGTCATGTCGGCCTCCTTCACCAACCAGACGCTGGCGCAGATCGAGCTCTTCACCAAGCCCGGCCAGTACAAGAACGAAGTCTACGTGCTGCCGAAGCACCTCGATGAAAAGGTCGCTCGCCTGCATCTTGCCAAGCTCGGCGTCAAACTGACCGAGCTTTCCGAAGAGCAGGCTTCGTATATCGGCGTGACGCCGAAGGGCCCATTCAAGTCTGACCACTACAGATACTGATTATTAAAACAGTATCCACAACATCTTGTGGCCCTGGCATTGACAAATGCCGGGGCTTATTTTTTAGCCAGCTCCCTTCCCCCAGATTCCCCTAGGCAGTATTGTTTTTACACTTGATTCGTGACGAACCGGGCGTGCCCGGAGCCATGAAAATGGGATGTCTTGTCAGGATGCGGCACATTATAAGACGGAGACAGACCTCTTATGTTTGAAGGGGAAGACAACCTGCATCAACCAGCGCTGCACCGAGTGGCGACGCGGTTGCAGCGGGGTAGTGCATATAGGCTTTCAACAAAAACGAAGCAGGGCAAAGGTCGACTGGCGCGCCTGAGCCGCTTACTGCGGCTCAGCGTTTTCGGCGGTCTCATGACCGGCCTGGCAGGTCCCGTTCTCGCTCAGAGCAATGATGCCGCGCAGGCGAGCATGCGCCTCTTCACCTCTTCGGAAATGGCCGTCTTCTCCGTCATTATCGGCGTGATCTCTGCCGCACTCCTCTCGACCATGTGGATGGTCCGGCAGCGCGGCAACATGGAAAGCGAGAGCCGCGAGATCCGTACGGCCCTTTCGGACGCCAACCAGCGTATTTCGCAATATCAGGCGCTGATTGCCGACAAGAACCGCCGCATCGTCATCTGGGACGGTCCGAATGCGCGGCCCGAACTGCTCGGTCAGCTTCCGGTCGAGACCGGCGCGCCGCAGGACAATGAATTCCTCGCCTTCGGCCGCTGGCTGAAATCATGGTCGGCCGGCGAGCTTGACAAGGCGATCGACACGCTGCGCAGCAGCGGCCAGAGCTTCGACATGGTGGTCGAGACCAACCGTGACGAAATTCTGGAGGCACAGGGCCGCATTTCCGGCGGGCGCGCCTTCGTCCGCTTCATCGCGCTCAACAATCTGCGCGCCGAACTCGCCGAGCTGAAGATCGAGCGCGACCGGCTGATGACCTCGATCTCCACCTTCCAGAATCTGCTCGATGCCATCGACCTGCCGGTCTGGCAGCGCGATGCGGAAGGCAACCTCACCTGGGTCAATCAGGCCTATGGCGAGGCCGTGGAGGCGGTTTCGACCGATGAGGCGGTACGCGAGGGACGGGAATTCCTGACGACCGTGACCCGCGAGCGCATTCGCGCGGCAGCCACGCCGGAGTCGCCATTCCACGACAAGATTTCAACCGTCGTACATGGCAACCGCACCTTCTTCGACGTCGTCGATGTGAAGGCTCCAAACGGTTCCGCCGGCATCGCCATCGACGTCTCCGAGGCGGAAGGCGTTCGGGCGGAACTCGCACGCACGCTGAAGAGCCATGCCGAAACGCTCGATCATCTGGCAACGCCGGTTGCGATCTTCGACGGCGATCGGCGGCTGCAATTCTACAATCAGGCTTTCGTCCAGCTCTGGGAACTCGACATCGCATTCCTCGAAAAGCGACCGGACAACAGCGAGCTTCTGGACAGGCTGCGCAGCGCCAAAAAGCTGCCCGAGCAGCTGAACTGGAAGACATGGAAGGACGGCGTTCTTTCGGTCTATCGCGCACTCGATACGCAGACCGATCTCTGGCATCTGCCCAACGGCCAGATTCTCCGGGTTTTCGCTACGGCACATCCTCAAGGGGGTGCGACCTGGGTGTTCGAGAACCTGACCGAACAGGTCGATCTTGAAACCCGTTACAACACGCTGGTCAAGGTCCAGGGCGAAACCATCGATCATCTCTCCGAAGGCGTCGCCGTTTTCGGCCCAGATGGCCGCATCCGCCTGTCGAACCCGGCTTTCCGCATTCTCTGGAACATCACGGAGGCGCAGGCGAAGCCCGGCACGCATATCCAGGCGCTGGCCGAAGCTTGCGTGCCCTCCTATGACAGGGCGGACGGCTGGAAACGGTTTGCCGAGCAGATCACCAGTTTCGACGACGAGCGGCCGTCGTCGCAGGGCACACTGGAACTTTACTCCAATCTGGTGCTCGACTACGCAGTCATTCCGCTGCCGAACGCACAGACCATGCTGACCTTCGTCAACAAGACCGACAGCGTGCGCGCTGAGCGCGCCCTGACCGAAAAGAACGAAGCGCTGCTGAAGGCGGACGAACTAAAGAACGATTTCGTCCAGCACGTCTCCTACGAGCTGCGTTCGCCGCTGACCAACATCATCGGCTTCACCGACCTTCTGAAGACGCCGGGCATCGGTTCTCTGAATGAGCGCCAGGCCGAATATATCGACCATATCTCCACCTCGTCTTCCGTGCTGCTGACGCTGGTCAACGACATTCTTGATCTCGCAACGCTCGATGCCGGCATCATGCGGCTGAACTATTCCGAAATCATGCTCAACGACCTGCTCGACGAAGTGTCGATGCAGATCGCCGACCGGCTGCAGGAAAGCGGCGTGATGCTTGAAATCACCGTGCCGGCTCACCTGGGCTCTATCGTTGCCGATCAGCAGCGGCTGAAGCAGATCCTGCTGAAGCTTCTGACCAATGCAGCCAATTTCGCGCCCGAGGGATCGACGATCTCGCTGAAATGCGGACGCGAAGGCACGGATTTCGTCTTCTCTGTCTCGGACAAGGGTCCAGGCATTCCCGAGGATTTGATCAACACGGTTTTCAACCGCTTCGCCTCCGGTGGCAAGGGCGGCAAACGCAGCGGTGCCGGCCTTGGCCTTTCCATCGTCGAAAGCTTCGTCAGCCTGCATGAAGGCGAGGTTTCGATCGAAAGCCAGCCGGGTGAGGGAACGACGGTCACCTGCCGGATTCCTTCGGCCGAGCTGCCTCACTCCGTCGCAGCAGAATGACAGCCTCCGACAACAGCATTTCCCTTTTCCTCGCAGATGATGCCGCCACGGCGCAGCTCGGCGAGGATCTGGCGCTGGCCCTGAAGGTCGGCGACTGTCTGGCATTATCTGGCGATCTCGGCGCGGGGAAATCCTCGCTGGCACGCGCGCTGCTACGCGCCATGGCCGACGACGCCGAACTCGACGTGCCAAGCCCGACCTTTACCCTCGTCCAATCCTACGAGCTGCGCATCCCCGTCTCGCATTTCGATCTCTATCGCCTCGGCGATCCCAGCGAATTGATGGAACTCGGATTCGACGAAGCCCTGCAGACCGGCATTTGCCTCGTCGAATGGCCTGAGATGGCCGAGGGCGAACTGCCGAAAGAGCGCATCGAGCTGAAGCTGACGCATGAAGGCGAAGGACGGCGCGCCGTCATCACGGCACCGGCCAAGCAGATCGCACGCATCGAGCGCGTATTGGCTATACGCGCCTTTCTCGATTCACATGGCTATCGCCGTGCCCACAGGCGCTTCCTCACGGGCGATGCCTCGCTGCGTGCCTATGAGTCCATCTATCCAAAGGATGGCAGCGGCCGCGTGATCCTGATGGATTGGCCGCGCCTCCCGGAAGGGCCGCCGGTGCTCGACGGCAAGCCCTATCCGAAGGTCGCGCATCTGGCTTGGGATGCCTATCCCTTCGTTGCGATCGCCAATATCCTCAGCGAAAACGGCTTTGCCGCCCCGGAAGTCTTTGCCGCCGATTACGACCAGGGCATTCTTCTGATCGAAGATCTCGGCACCGATGGCGTGGTCGACGCCGGAGGAAAGCCTATTGCCGAGCGCTATCGCGCCAGTGTCGCCTGCCTTGCGCATCTGCACGGTCTTTCCATTCGCCGCGACATTCCGGTCACGCCGGATCACATCCATCACATTCCGGATTTCGACCGGACCGCCATGAAGATGGAAGCGCGGCTGCTACTCGATTGGCATCTGCCCTGGAAGCGCGGCACGCCGGCAAGCGATGAGGAACGAGCCAGCTACCTGGCGATCTGGGACAAGCTAATCGATCAGCTCGAGGACGTGGAAAAGAACCTGCTGCTACGCGACATGCATTCGCCAAACATCATCTGGCGGGCGGCGGAAAAGGGCATCCAGCGTATAGGCCTCATCGATTTCCAGGATGCGATGATCGGGCCGACCTCCTATGACGTCGCCTCGCTAGTGCAAGATGCGCGCGTGACGATCGAGCGCGATCTGCATGACCAATTGATGGCTGACTATCTTATACTTCGCCATGCCCAGGGCGGCTTCGACGAGGCGAAATTCCTGAAGAGCTGGGCGATCATGTCGGCACAGCGCAATTGCAAGCTCGCCGGCCTCTGGGTGCGGCTCTTGCAGCGTGACGGCAAGCCCGGATATCTGAAGCATATGCCGCGCACGCTCGCCTACCTCGCCATCGCCTTCGAGCACAAAGCGCTCGCGCCTCTGCGCGAATGGTGCGAGAAAGCTGGGATCGGCCGGGCATAAGAGCCAGAGACCGGCGACGGCTTTCCTCCCCTGTGCTAAGGAAAACGGATAGCGAATCGAAAGTTCGAGACGAGATGACCATCAAGCAAGCCATGGTATTGGCCGCGGGGCTCGGAACCCGCATGCGGCCGATCACCGACACCATTCCGAAGCCACTGGTGAAGATCGCCGGCAAGGCCATGATCGACTATGCGTTGGATGCGCTGGCGAAAGCCGGGGTCGAGCAGGCCGTCGTCAACGTCCATCACCATGCCGACCAGATGGAAGCGCATCTGCGCGGGTATCGCGGCCTTGAAATCCTAATTTCCGACGAGCGGGACGCGCTGATGAACAATGGCGGCGGATTGGCCAAGGGATTGAAGCTGCTCGGCCGTGATCCGGTTTTTGTCATGAACTCCGATCTCTTCTGGATCGGGGAGAGAGAAAGCCAGCCGACGAATCTCGAACGTTTAGCCGGATTCTTTGATATTGAGCGAATGGACTTTGCCATGCTCTGCGTGGCGCTGGACAAGACGACGGGCCATAACGGCAAGAATGATTTCAGCATGGCTGACAATGGCGCGCTGTCGCGCTATAGCGGCGTTGTCGGCAACGGTGTGGTCTATGCGGGCACGCTGGTCATCGACCCTTCTTTTCTTGATGACGCGCCAGACGACGCCTTCAACATCAACACATATTACGATAAGGCCATTGCCAGAGGCCGGCTCTATGGCACGATGCTCGACGGTCATTGGCTGACTGTCGGCACGCCGGAGGCTGTCGGCGAGGCGGAGGAAACGATCCGGAATTTCCGGGCGTTTGCGTGAGCTTATGGCAGGCGGACACCGGCAGCGCATTCTGACGATTCCGGCAGGCCTGCCCTTCCTGAAAACGCTTGCAACAGCGCTCTGCGATGGCCGGCTGACCGAGCATTTCCGCCATGATCCTGCCGACCCGCTGTCGCTCGCCAAGGTCAGCATCTTCCTGCCGACGCGGCGTGCGGCGCGCGTGCTGCGTTCCGAATTCGTCGATCTGCTCGGCGGCCGCTCCGCCATCCTGCCCGTCATCCGCCCACTCGGCGAAACCGACGACGACAGCGGCTATTTCGAAGAAGCCCTGCCGGAAACGGCCGATCTGGCGCAGCCGCTTGCCAATACGGCACGACTGCTGGAGCTGGCACGGCTGATCCTTGCCTGGCGTAACAAGCTGCCGAAGATCGTGCGTGATATTCATTCCGATTCGCCGCTTGTAGCGCCGGCAAGCCCGGCGGATGCCATATGGCTCGCCCGCAATCTCGCCGAACTCATCGATTCGCTGGAGACCGAGGATCGCGAATGGAGCGAGCTTGCCAATCTCAGCGCGGAGGATCATGCGCTCTGGTGGCAACTGACAGCAGAATTCCTGGCGATCGCCAGCGCCTTCTGGCCGGCGCGCCTCGAAGAGCTTGGCAAATCGTCACCTGCCCGCAACCGCAATGCCATTCTGCGTGCCGAAGCGCAGCGCATATCCACGATGCGGCACCCGGGGCCGGTTATCATAGCAGGCTCGACGGGCTCGGTGCCGGCCACGGCGGAGCTGATCGCAGCGGTCGCAGCCCTGCCACAGGGCGTAATCGTGCTGCCCGGCCTCGATCTTGCGATGCCAGAAGAGGATTGGCAGCTGGTGGCGCCGGAAACATCGATCGGCGAAAGAGCCGATCCGACCACGCGCAGCCATCCGCAATATGGTCTTTCGCTATTGCTGAAGCGGTTGCGCGTTACCCGGCGCGATGTCGAACCCATAGCAGATGCGTCTGAAACCATGCAGATGCGGGCGCAGATCCTGTCACGGGCACTGGCGCCGGCCAAGGCGACAAGTGGTTGGGGAAGCTGGCGCAAGACGCTCACTCCTGATGCGATCCCGGATGCATTCGCCGATGTGGCGCTGATCGAAGCGGCTAATGAGCGCGAGGAGGCGACCGCGATCGCCATCGCCTTGCGGCTGGCTTTGGACAAGCCGGGGCGTAACGGCGGTGAAAGCCAGGCGGCCTTGATCACGCCTGACCGCAATCTCGCCCGGCGCGTGACGGCTGAGCTCGCCCGTTTCGGCATCACTGCCGACGATTCGGCCGGCACGCCGCTGAACGCCACGCCACAGGGCACGTTGCTGCAATTGCTGCTGGAAGCATCCCTGCGCCCCGGCGATCCCGTTGCCGTCGTCTCGCTGCTGAAACATCCCATCGCCTTGTTCGGCCTGCCTGCGGAGATCCGTCAGCCCGGCGTCGATGCGCTGGAGATTTTGGCGCTCAGAGGCGGCGTCGACAACATCGACATCGGCAGGCTGGAAGCCCTGCTCGACGACCGCGTGGCGGAGCAGGCCAATGACCGCCATGCGCCGCAATGGCGCAAAGCGCTGCCGGCTGAGGCCATCGAGCATGCGCGGGCGCTCGCCCAGCGAGTGACGGCGGCCTGCGAACCGCTGGTATCGGCGCTGTCCCTGCCCGCGTCAGAGAGCCTCCTAACACTTTCGGACTGGGCCGAGCGTACGGGCCGTGCCCTTGAAGCCGCGGCCGTTGACGAGCGCGGCAGCCTGGCGGGCCTCTGGTCCGGTGAGGCCGGGGATGCGCTTGCCAGCCTCCTTCGGGATGTCATCGAAACCGAAGGTCAGTTCGAGGCAGATGGGGTGCAGTGGATCGACATCGTGGCTGCGCTCTGCGTGGGCCAAGCGGTGAAGCCGCGGGCGCTCAGCCATCCCCGTCTCTTCATCTTCGGCACGCTGGAAGCGCGCCTGCAGAGCGTCGATACGCTGATCCTTGGAGGGTTGAACGAAGGGTTCTGGCCGGGGCAAACGGCAAACAATCCCTTCATTTCGCGCAGCATGAAGACTGAGATCGGACTAGAGCCGCCGGAGCGCCGTATCGGCCAGCTTGCCCACGATTTCGAAATGGCGAACGGAACGCGCGACCTGATCTATTCCCGCGCTCTCCGCCAGGGTTCGACGCCGACGGTCGCCTCACGCTGGCTGCAGCGGCTGACCGCACTCGGCGGCAAGGAACTGGAAGAGGCCATGAAGGCACGCGGCGACCAGTATCGCCATTGGGCAGGAATGATCGACGAGGGCGAAAACCAAGCTCCGGCGCTGCGCCCGGCACCAAAGCCGCCTGCAGAGCTGCAGCCGAAGAGCTATTCCTTCAGCGAAGTGGGCCGGCTGCGGCGCGATCCCTACTCCATCTATGCCCGGCGCGTGCTGCGGCTCGATCCGGTCGATCCGTTCAACCGCGATCCCGGCCCAGCCGAACGTGGTACGCTCTATCACAAGATCATCGATCGCTTCGTCCGCGAAGGGCATCTGGCCGGCACGCCCGATGCGGCACTGGCGATGGATCACATCATCGCGGAGCTTTTCGATGCCGAAAAGCTGCCCGTCCACATCGACAGCGTTTGGCGGCCACGCTTTCGCGAAGTCGCGCGCGCCTTCCTTGACTGGGAAGCAGAACGACGGCCGTTGGTTCGCAAAACTGCGACGGAAGTGCCGGCCGGCGTCGAGATCGAGCCGATCGGCATTCGGTTGACGGGCGTTGCCGACCGCATCGACATCAAAAACGACAAGGGCGCCGATCTCATCGACTACAAGACCGGCTACAATCCCTCGCCGCCACAGGCGCGCGCGCTGCTCGATCCGCAGCTGGCACTGGAAGCCTATGCACTGAAGGCAGGCGCCTTCCGCAATATCGACGCACTGATCCCCGAGAACCTGCTTTATGTGCGGCTGCGGCCCGGCGATCGCTTCAAGGTCGATCAGGTCAACAACGAGCATTCCAGCCGCGGCGGCAAGACGGAAACGAAGTCGGCTATGGATCTCGCGCAGGAATCGATGGACCAGCTGGTGAAGTTCGTCTCGCTGCTGCAATCGGGCGAGAAGGGCTTCTCCTCGCGGCTGATCCCGGCACAGCAGTTCGAATATGGCGGCGACTACGATCACCTCGCCCGTGTCTCGGAATGGTCGACGGCCGAGACCGAGCAGGAAGGTGGCGGCGATGAGTGATTTTTCCGCCGACGATTTCGCGACTCTGCCCGAAGGCGACGACCCCGGCGTCTGGATCGGCTGGACGACGATTCAGCAATCCATAGCCTCCGACCCCGAACGCTCGGCCTGGGTTTCGGCCAATGCCGGCTCCGGCAAGACGCATGTACTGACGCAGCGCGTCATCCGTCTGCTTCTGGCCGGCGCACGCCCCTCGGCCATCCTCTGCCTCACCTATACCAAGGCGGCCGCGTCCGAAATGTCGAACCGCGTCTTCGATCGGCTGGCCGCCTGGGCAACGATGCCGGACGAGGAGCTGAAGACACGCATCGCCGATATCGAGGGCAAGGAGCCTGACATCTTCAAGCTCGCCGAGGCGAGGCGGCTCTTTGCCAAGGCGCTGGAAACGCCGGGCGGACTGAAGATCCAGACCATCCATGCCTTTTGCGAGGCCTTGCTGCATCAATTTCCGCTCGAAGCAAACGTCGCCGGGCATTTCTCCGTTCTCGACGATCGCGCCGCCGAAGTTCTGCTCGACGATGCACGCCGTGCGTTGCTGACGGCAACGACACCGCATGGCGATGCCGAACTGGCGCGAGCTTTCGACTATGTGCTCGATCTCGGTGATGAATCCGGGCTCGAGACCCTGCTCGGCGATATCGTTGCCAATCGCAATGCGATCCGTCGTTTCACCGAGACAGCCGCGCGCAAAGGTGGCATCGAGGCCGCGTTGCTTGCCCAGCTCGGTCTCACGCCTGGAGAGACGGAAGCGAGCATTGCCGAGCAATATTGGCCGTTGCCCGGTCTGTCCGGAGCAACACTGGAGCTTTATCTCAAGCTTACCGATGAGAAGGGTGGCGCCAAGGCTCAGGAAGTTGCTTATGCGCTGCGGCTTGCCAAGCGCGAGGCAGATCCGCTTGCCCGCGCCGAGATCCTGGAAAAGGCCATGCTGACCGCCAAGGGCGAACCAAAGTCAGACAGCCAGTTCTTCGTCAAGGCCATGCTTGCAGATGCGCCTGCCCTCGCCGAAGCGGTCGCTGAGGCGCGCGCGCATGTCGTTGCCGGCCGCGACCGGTTGAAGCTGATGCGGATGTATCGCGCCACCCATGCTGCCCTTATTCTCGCCGATCGCCTGAACCGCGACTATGAGGAGCTGAAGAAGCGCCGCAGCCAGCTCGATTTCGAGGACCTCATCACCCGCACGGCCGATCTCTTGACCAAGAAGGATGTCGGTTCCTGGATCCACTATAAGCTGGATCAGGGCATCGACCACGTTCTCGTCGATGAGGCACAGGATACTAGTCCGATTCAGTGGAGCGTCATCCAGTCGCTGGCGGAGGATTTCTTCTCCGGTGACAGCGCCCGGCCAACGCTCAGGACCATCTTTGCCGTGGGTGACGAGAAGCAATCGATCTATTCGTTCCAGGGCGCCCGTCCCGAACGCTTTTCCGAGGAAAGCGACCGCACGCGGCGGCGCGTGGCAGCGAGCGGTCAGCAATTCTCATCGATCCGCCTGCCCCTCTCCTTTCGCTCGACAGCGGATGTGCTCGGCGCCGTCGATCATGTCTTCACGAGTCCGGAGAATGCCCGGGGGCTTAGCGCCGTCAACGAGCCTGTCGTGCATCGTTCCAGCCGCATCGGTCATCCCGGCGCCGTTGACCTCTGGGAGATGATCGCGCCGGAGCCGGCCGCCAAGGAAGAGGACTGGACGGCCCCCTTCGATTCGACGCCGGAAAGCGCACCCGCCGCCATCCTGGCGCGGCGAATGGCACACACGATCGGCAATCTCATCGGCCGGGAAACGATTATCGAGAAGGGTAAGGCGCGTTTCATCGAGGCTGGCGACATTCTCGTGCTGGTGCGCAAGCGCGACAGCTTCGTCAACGCGCTGACCCGCGCCCTGAAGCGGCGCGGCAACATTCCCGTCGCCGGCGCTGACCGACTGGTGCTGACCAGCCATATCGCCATTCAGGATCTTTTGGCGCTCGGCCGCTTCCTGTTGCTGCCGGAGGACGATCTCTCGCTGTGTGCGCTCCTGAAAAGCCCATTGTTCGATCTGAGCGAGGAAGATGTCTTTGCCGTTGCCGCCTATCGCGATGACGAGGAAAGCGTCTGGAGCCATCTGCAGAGATTTGCAACCGACGGCCACGACCGCTTCAGCCAGGTGGTCGAACGGCTGAAGACTTTCCTTGCCCTCTCGAAGAGCCTGCCCGTGCACGATTTCTATGCGCGCGTGCTTGGCAGCTTCGGCGGCAGACGGAAGTTTCTGGCACGGCTCGGCACGGAGGTCAGCGATATCCTTGACGAATTCCTGACCTTCACGCTCGACCACGAGACGAGCGGCCTGCCCGGCCTGCAATCCTTCATCTCGACGCTGGAGTTGGAAGCGCCGACGGTCAAGCGCGAGCAGGACAAGGGCCGTAACGAGGTGCGGATCATGACGGTGCATGCCTCGAAGGGGCTGGAGGCACCGATCGTCTTCCTCGTCGATGGCGGCGGCAAGGCCTTCACCCATACGCACCTGCCGAAGCTACGGCTGATCGAAACCGGCAGGGACGAAATCCCGCTCCCAGTCTGGGTACCGGTCTCGGCGCTCGCCAATTCGCTGACACAGGCCGATACGGCGCGGCTGCAGTCGCTGGCAGAGGAGGAATATCGCCGGCTCCTCTATGTCGGCATGACCCGTGCCGCCGACCGGCTGATCATTTGCGGCTACCGCGGAGTCCGTGAGAATGCCGATACCTGGCATGCGATGATTTCCGCAGCGCTGCGCGGGCATGAACTGCACTGCACGCAGAAGACTTTCACCGGACCCGATGGCGATTGGCAGGGCTTGAGCTGGCGCGTCGCCCAGGTCCAGCTCGAATTCGAGACCGCAAGGGAGCGCGAGAAGCGCTCGGGACGCGCTAGCCTGCCCGACAGCCTCAACCGGCCGCTGCCGCCGCAAAGAAGCCTGCCGCGGCCGCTCAGCCCCTCCGGCGTCGGTACCGTCATCGACGAGGAAGCCGACGATCTGTTGGTGACCTCGGCGCTTTTCGGCGAAGAGGCCAAATCCGACCGCGCCCTGCAAAAAGGCCGCTTCATTCACCGCATGCTGCAGACCTTGCCTGAAATCGCGCCCGAAGAGCGGGCCGACGCCGCCCGGCGCTATGCCGAGCGGGCCGCGCGCTTCTGGCCGCAGGCAGAGCGCGAGGCGCTGGTGAAGTCGGTCATGGCGCTGCTGTCGCATCCTGATCTGCAGGGCACCTTCAGCACGCATGCGCAAGCCGAAGTCTCGATCATGGGTACGCTGAAACTCGGCAGCCAGTCCTACGCCGTCTCTGGACGGATCGACCGGCTGGCTGACCTAGACGATCGCATCGTCATCCTCGACTACAAGACGAATCGCGTACCGCCTGACGAGGAAAGCAGCATCCCCTTCGCACATAAAGCGCAGCTTGCCATCTATCGCGAGATCCTTTCGCCGCTCTATCCGGGAAAGCGCATCGACTGCATGCTGGTCTATACTGAAAATGCCTCGATCTACACGCTGTCGGACGGGGCGCTTGCATTGGCGCTTGCGGAGCTCGAGACAAAGTGAAATACCAGATATTGAAATCTGGGCACCGCACCATCACATATCTAGCAACCCGCAAATCCTGGTAAGGAGCAGCCTATGGCTACCGTTAAAGTCGATACCTCCAACTTCGCCACCGAAGTGCTGCAGTCCGCAGAGCCTGTCGTCGTTGATTTCTGGGCCGAATGGTGCGGTCCGTGCAAGATGATCGCCCCGGCTCTGGAAGAACTCGCCGTGCAGTTCGAAGGCAAGGTCAAGGTCGCCAAGCTCAACATCGACGAAAACCCGGAACTGGCCGCCCAGTTCGGCGTTCGTTCGATCCCGACGCTTGCCATGTTCAAGGCCGGCGAAGTTGCCGACATCAAGGTCGGCGCCGCTCCCAAGACGGCCCTGCAGAGCTGGATCTCCAGCGCAGCCTGATCGGTATCGATTGTATGGAACAAGAGCCCCGCTTCGGCGGGGTTTTTTGTTGGTGCGGAGAGAGCGGGCCATCCTCGTTCTCCGAGGCTTCGCACCTCAGGGGGAGGATGGAGCAGGCTCGTCGCCGTGGCAACGCAGAGGCGACGAAGAAATGAGCCCGGAGCGGTTGGGCGCAAAGGTCAGCCCTCATGCTGCCTCAGGCCGTCTCGAAGCACGAGGGCGGGTGGCTGACCGCCCGACCAAAATCACTGCGGCGGCGTGCCGTTGTCCGCAAGGACATCGCCAACCAGATAAAGCGAACCGCCGATCAGGATGCGCGGGGCAGGCACATTCGGCACGGCCAGATCCTTGATCGCATCCAGCGCCTCAACGACGCTGGACATGGGTTCGGCTATGAGGCCGGCATCATAAGCGGCATTGGCGAGAATAACGGGATCGACCATCGCTTCACTGCCTCGGATCGGCACGCAATAGACTTTCTCAGCCAAGCCGGCAAAGGCCTTGAAATAGCCGATCGGATCCTTGGTGTTGATCATGCCTGTGATCAGGAACAAGGCCCGTGGCCGGCGCTCCTCAAAATTGGCCATGGCTTCCGCGATGACTTCGCCGGCGCCGGGATTGTGGCCGCCATCGACCCAGATCTCGGCCCGTTCGGGCGCATGCGCAACCAATTCGCCTTCGGTCAGTCGCTGCAGGCGGCCCGGCCATTCGACCGAGGTCATCGCCTTTTCCATCATCGCTTCGGTGACGACGAAACCGGCGGCCTTGACCGCCCGTATGGCGGCGGCAGCATTGCCATATTGGTGACGGCCCGGCAGGCGCGGCAGCGGCAGATCGGCCAGGCCGAACTCGTCCTGATAGACCAGCTTGCCATATTCCTCATGGGCGGAAAAATCCTGACCGAAGACGGCGGTCGGGCAACGAAGCCGCTCGGCTGTCGAGATCAGCACGTCGAGCGCGGCATCATAGTCCTGATGGCCGATGACGACGGGATGGCCCGGCTTCATGATGCCGGCCTTTTCCGCTGCGATCAGTTCGACGCGGTCGCCGAGATAGGGCTGGTGATCGAGCGAGATCGGCATGATGACGGAAACAGCCGGATCGGAGAGGACATTAGTGGCATCGAAACGGCCACCAAGTCCGACCTCGATGACCGCGACATCGGCCGGATGCTCAGCAAAAAGGAGAAAGGTCGCGGCCGTCAGGATTTCGAAGACGGTGATCTTCTGCCCGCCGTTTGCCTTGGCGATGCGCTTGAGCACATCGGCAAACACGGTATCGTCAACGAGCTTGCCGCGGCCGCCCTTGACGCCGATGCGGTAGCGCTCGTGCCAGTTGACGAGATGCGGCGAGGTATGGACATGCACGCTATAGCCGCCCGCTTCGAGCAGCGCGCGGCAAAAGGCCGTCACCGAGCCCTTTCCGTTGGTACCGGCAACATGGATCACCGGCGGTAATTTCTGATGGGGATTTCCGAGGACCTCGAGCAGCCGGGTTATTCTCTCCAGAGAAAGATCGAAGCCCTTGGGGTGCAGCCCCATGAGCTTCTCGATCTCGCGTGCTGCCTCGCTCATTGCGGACTGATCCATAGACGTCATCCCGCACCTCCGCCCGTCGGCAATCGATGATGTCAGGCGCTCGCTGCTATCGCCAGTGCCGTGCCATTCTTGTTCTTGACCGATACGTCGTTTGCCGGCGCCTTGGTCAGGATCTTCAGAAGCGTCGCCAAAGTGTCCGGAATGTCGTGACGTTTGACGACCATGTCCACCATGCCGTGCTCCAGCAGGTATTCCGAGGTCTGGAAGCCCTCGGGAAGCTTTTCGCGCAGCGTCTGCTCGATCACGCGCTTGCCGGCAAAGCCGATTTCGGCGCCGGGTTCGGCGAGATGGATGTCACCCAGCATGGCGTAGGATGCCGTGACGCCGCCGGTCGTCGGGTTGGTCAGAACCACGACGTAGGGTTGGCCAGCTTCCTTCAGCATGTCGACGGCGACCGTCGTGCGCGGCAGCTGCATCAGCGACAGGATGCCTTCCTGCATGCGGGCACCGCCCGAAGCCGGGAACATGACCAGCGGACACTTTTCGGCGATGGCGCGCTCGAAAGCCTTCACGATGGCTTCCCCGGCGGCCATGCCGAGTGAACCGCCGATAAAGTTGAATTCATGCACGACAGCCACGAGCTTCAGACCGCGAACCTTGCCGAGGCCGGCAAGGATCGTATCCTCCTGCTCGGTCTTGAGGCGGCTGTCCTTCAGGCGGTCGGTATATTTCTTGGAGTCGCGGAACTTCAGCGGGTCTTGCGCGACCTTGGGCTGCGGCAGGGCTTCGTATTCGCCGTTGTCGAAGAGATCGGCAAGACGGGCCTTGGCCGGCATCTTCATATGGAAGCCGGATGCGGGGATGACCCACTTGTTCTCTTCCAGATCCTTATGGAAGACCATTTCGCCCGTTTCCGGGCATTTGATCCAGAGATTCTCCGGAACCTCGCGACGGCCCAGCATGGAATTGATCCGCGGGCGGACGTAATTCGTGATCCAGTTCAATTCGAAACTCCTAATCGACCGAATTAATCGATATCCTAGTCGTCACCAAATGCCCATAGGCTTTTCCCCTCAATCCGCAGGGGATTGATGAGAGGCCTATATGGGGAAACTATTCGGCGGCAACAAGGCGGGCGGAACGCGTTCCCGTCGATAGGCCGCGCACCAGGGTGGCCACAGCCTGGATGGTGTCTGCTGTTGCCTTGCCATCCTTGGAGAGGCTGGTGGCAATCTGATTGACGATCGCAGTACCGACGACGACGCCATCGGCGGCGGCGCCGATCAGCTTGGCATGCTCGGCGGTCTTGACGCCGAAGCCGACGCAGACCGGCAACTCGGTATGTTGCTTGATGCGCTTGACGGCACCTGACACCAGCGACGGATCGGGCAGCGCCGAACCGGTGATGCCGTTCATCGAGACGTAGTAGACGAAGCCCGTCGTGTTCTTCAGAACCGTCGGCAGGCGCTTGTCGTCGGTGGTCGGCGTTGCCAGGCGGATGAAGTTGATGCCCTTGCGGATCGCCGGAATGCAGAGCTCATCATCCATTTCCGGCGGCAGGTCGACGACGATCAGGCCGTCGATGCCGGCAGCCAGCGCATCATCCAGGAACTTTTCAACGCCGTAGATGTAGATCGGATTGTAATAGCCCATCATCACGATCGGCGTATCGGCATCGACTTTACGGAAATCGGCGGCGAGCTGCAGGGTCTTCTTCAGCGTCTGGCCGGCCTTCAGGGCGCGCTGGCCGGCAAGCTGGATCGCCGGTCCATCGGCCATGGGATCGGAAAACGGCATGCCGAGTTCGATGACGTCGGCGCCGGCTTCCGGCAGCGCCTTCATGATGCCGAGCGAGGTCTCGTAGTCGGGATCACCGCCCATGAAATAGGTGACGAGTGCCGGGCGGCCTTCAGCCTTCAAAGCGGCGAAGCGTTTGTCCATACGTGCGGTCATGGCGTCTAACTCACATTCCCAGAATCTTGCCGACGGTGAAGATGTCCTTGTCGCCGCGGCCGGAGAGGTTCATCAGGATGATCTCGTCCTTGCCCATCTTCGGGGCACGCTTGATCACTTCGGCGAGCGCATGGCTCGGCTCGAGCGCCGGAATGATGCCTTCGAGGCGCGTCAGCGTCTGGAAGGCTTCGAGCGCCTCATGATCCATGATCGGCACATATTCGGCGCGGCCGATATCATTCAGCCAGGAATGTTCCGGGCCGATGCCGGGATAATCGAGGCCGGCCGAAATCGAATGGCCTTCCTTGATCTGTCCGTCGCCATCCTGCAGCAGGTAGGTGCGGTTGCCGTGCAGCACGCCGGGCGAACCGGCGGTAATGGAGGCGCAGTGTTCGTCGCCCTGCAGGCCCTTGCCGCCGGCTTCTACGCCGACGATCTTGACGCCCTCGTCATCCAGGAACGGATGGAAGATGCCGATGGCATTCGAGCCGCCGCCAACGGCCGCGATGACCAGATCCGGCAGGCGGCCTTCGGCCTCCAGGATCTGCGCGCGGGCTTCGGTGCCGATCACGGCCTGGAAATCGCGGACCATTTCCGGATAGGGATGCGGGCCGGCGGCCGTACCGATCAGATAATAGGTGTCGTCGACATTGGTGACCCAATCACGCAGCGCTTCGTTCATGGCGTCCTTCAGCGTGCCGCTGCCGGCTGTCACCGGGATAACCTCTGCGCCCAAGAGCTTCATGCGGAAGACGTTCGGCGCCTGGCGCTCGACATCGGTCGCGCCCATGTAGACGACGCAGGGCAGGCCGAAGCGGGCAGCAACGGTCGCCGATGCCACGCCATGCTGGCCGGCACCCGTTTCGGCGATGATGCGGGTCTTACCCATGCGCTTGGCGAGCAGGATCTGGCCGATGCAGTTGTTGATCTTGTGCGAACCGGTGTGGTTCAGCTCTTCACGCTTGAAGTAGATCTTGGCGCCGCCAAGCTCGGCCGTCAGGCGCTCGGCGAAATAAAGCGGGCTCGGACGGCCGATATAGTGCGTGCCGAGCGCCTTCAGCTCCGCCTGGAAGGCCGGATCGTCCTTCGCCTTCGCCCATTCCTCCTGCAGATCCAGGATCAGCGGCATAAGCGTTTCAGCTACGAAACGGCCGCCATAAATGCCGAAACGGCCGTCCTCGTCGGGGCCGGAGCGGAAGGAATTGGGTTTAGGCGTCTGGTTCACTTTCTACTCCCTGCTGCCGGTTCCGGCAGACATGCTTCTGCAAAAGCGTCGAAAAACTGGTCGATCTTGCCGAGATCCTTCACACCAGGCGCACTTTCCAGCGCGGAGGAAAGATCGATACCGCTGGCCTTGGTGGAGGCCAGTGCCTCGGCGACATTGTCCTTGTTGACACCGCCGGACAGCATATAGTCCACCCGATCGTCGACCCAACTCATCAGGCTCCAATCGAAGGACACGCCGTTTCCACCCGGCAGCGCCGAACCAACAGGCGGCTTGGCGTCGAACAGGAAGCGGTCGGCGATGCCGATATAGGATTCCACCCGCTTCAGATCGTCGGCATCTCGCACCGACATGGCCTTCATGACGGGGACATTATAGACCGCTTTGATGGTCAAGACACGCTCGGGGCTCTCATTGCCGTGAAGCTGCAGCATATCCGGCTTCACGAGCGCCATAATCTCGTCGAGATCGTCATTGGTCGGGTTGACCGTGACGGCGACAACCTTCGCCTTGCCGCGCGCGCGATCGGCAAGCTCGCCGGCGAGATCCGGCTCTATATAGCGCGGGCTTTTTTCAAAGAAGATAAAGCCGATATGGGTGGCGCCGCGCTCAAGAGCACGATCCACCGCCTCCGGCGTCTTCAGACCACAAATTTTGATATCGGGGTTCATGGCAGCGGAGTGACACGAAATTTCGCAAGAGTCGAGCCTAAAGGCGACGTTTGCGGGATTTTTGCGCTATCCGGAAGCAACAGCTCGCGCTTTACTTCATCGAGATTACGACCTTGCCCTTAACTCGACCAGCCTCCACATAGGATAACGCCTCGTTGAGGTTCTCGAACGGAAAAACCTTGTCAATGACGGGTCGCACGGCCCCTGTTTCGACCAAGGACGTGATCTGGCCGAGCTGCTCTCCGCTCGCCGTCATGAAAAGGAACGAATAGCTGATCCCACGGTGCCTTGATTTCCTTTGGATGCCGAAACTCAGCAGGCCCATCACCTGCTGAAGCAGCCAGCCGGAACCATTCTCCCTGGCAAACGCCGGATCGGGCGGACCCGAAATCGAGATGAGCTTACCGCCTGGCTTCAGCACGCGCAGTGATTTCTCCAATGTGTCCTTGCCAAGGCTATTCAGCGCAACGTCGTACCCCTGCAAGACCTTCTCGAAATCGTCCCTCTTGTAATCGACGACGACATCGGCGCCGAGCTTCTTGACGAGATCGACATTGGCTGTGCTCGTGGTGGTTGCCACATGCGCACCTATATGCTTTGCGAGCTGAATGGCAATCGTCCCCACCCCACCCGAGCCGGCATGGATGAGAACCTTCTGCCCTTTCTTAAGGCTAGCGCGCTCGACAAGTCCTTGCCAGGCCGTTAGGGCGACCAGAGGCAATGATGCAGCCTCTTCCATGGTCACATTCTGCGGTTTCATCGCAACGTCGGCTTCATTTATCGCTATAAACTCTGCAAAGGTGCCAATACGATCCTGAGCCGGGCGTGCATAGACCTCATCTCCCGGCTTGAAACGCCGGATTTTGGATCCGACCCGGACCACGACGCCCACTACGTCATTACCAAGGATCAGCGGAAGACGGTATGGCAGGATGAGCTTGAACTCGCCGTCCCTGATCTTGGCATCCAGAGGATTCACGCTAGCTGCGTGAACCTCAACCATCACATCATTGTCCCGCAGCTCCGGCATGGGACTTTCGCTGAGCCGCAGGATGCCGCCCTTTGAGTAGCGATCGATCACAAATGCTTTCATGAAAGTTAACTTTCGTTTCCAGGGTAACGAGCAGCCAAACGCCGAGCAGCGACATTCGGCGACAGCGGCTGTCAGGCGGGAAGTCTGTTGAATTTGCGAAGGTTCTTGTCGACGAATGACTCCGGCAGGAAGCGGCGTATGAAACGGATCTGCCCCGCCGCCTTTCCCGCAGTGTAGCGCCTCTTCGGCGATGCGGCGTTCGCGGCTTTGACCACAATGGCAGCAACTACCTCCGGCGCATCGCCCGTCTCAACAATCTCGCGCATCAGTTTCTCAGCGTCGGTGCGAACTTTATCATATACCGGAAGCGGACCATCCGGTCGCGTCAGGTTCTCCTCGAAAGGCGTGCGGGTAACGCCGGGCTCTACAAGCACGACGCGGATGCCGTGCGTGCGAACCTCGTGGTCAAGGGATTCGGAATAGCCTTCTATCGCGTGCTTGGTCGATGCGTAGAGCGCGTTGAAGGGAGCGGGAATCAGCCCCAGGATGGAACTCATGTTGATGATCCTGCCTTTCCGCTGGCGTCTCATCACCGGAAGTATTGCATTCGTCATCCGTAGGACACCGAACAGGTTCACGTCGAACAGAGTTTTCGCTTGCGCAGCGGAGGATTCCTCAGCTGCACCAAGCAATCCGATCCCGGCATTGTTGACGAGCAAATCGATCCGTCCGGCGCGGGCCAGTATGTCATCGACCACACTCCGCACCGATTCATCATCGGTAACGTCACAGACCAGCATTACAACCCCGTCCGGAGTAGCCGGCCTGGGTTTGCGGCTGGTTCCAAACACACGATATCCGGCGTGCTGCAACGCTTGCGCGGTCACCAATCCGATACCGGAGGAAGCGCCCGTGACCAGGGCGACACCACGTTCTATCTTACTCATTGTGCTCACCTTCGTTTTTTTCATGGCACATGGATGAGCATTCTGTTACTATCAATTTAATAGTAAGTCACTATCAAAAAGATATCGACATGAAGAATCTTTCGAGCCAACCATGTCTGATCGCCCGCAGCCTGGCATTGGTGGGCGATGCATGGTCCATGCTGATTATGCGCGATGCCCATGCGGGCCTCACTCGTTTCGACGAATTTCGCAAGAGTTTAGGTATTGCGCCAACAATGCTGACCGCTCGGCTATCTGCACTTACGGAAGACGGTCTACTGGAGAAGCGGCGATACTCAGAACGACCTCCGCGCGACGAATATGTATTGACGCCGGCCGGGCAGGACCTCCTGCCGGTGCTGTTTGCAATTGGTGCGTGGGGGCGGAAGCACCGCCCCGCGGACGGCGTGACCAGGTTCTTCGATGCCGAAACCGACACTGAAATCGATCCAGTCACCATCGACCGCGCGACCGGCGCCCCTATCGGAACACGTCCTATTCGTATTGCCATGCCGAAATGAACGCCAACGCGCACGGGCGGGAAAGACTTTCAGTCCCTGCGAGAGCCACCGCCGAGAAACTGATGCAAACTGTTCAGACTGCGGAGATGGTCGGATGAATGTCGTCGAATGAGGGCGCGCTGGCGGCGTGCTCACTCAAAATCGATCGCGTGCAGCTGGCTGCCGTGGCGCTTCAGCCAGGCTTTGGCCTCGTCCATGTCGGGGCAAAGCTTGCGGCAGAGCGCCCAGAAGCGCGGGCCGTGGTTCATTTCGCGCAAATGCGCGACTTCGTGGGCGGCGAGGTAATCGATGACCAAGGGCGGCGCCATGACGATGCGCCAGGAGAAGCTCAGGTTCCCTTGCGAGGAGCAGGAGCCCCAGCGGCTGCGGGTATCCTTCATGGTGATGGACGTGACGCTGGCGCGGACGGCCTTGGCGTGGATAGCCACAAGCTTTTCCAGATCGGCGCGGGCCTCCTTCTTCAGGAAGGTGGCGATGCGGCGGCCGGCATGTTCCTGCAGGCCGCTGACGCGCAGCACCGGAACGCCCTCGACGACGATGGCTTCGGTGAGACCGCGCAAGGTGCCGCTATGCTCGATCCGGTGACGCACGCCGCGCAGGAGGATTTCGCCGCCACCACGCAGGCTGTTGTCGACCGAAAACTTCGCGAGTTTCGTCAGAAGCCAGCCCTGATGCCGGTCGAGGAAGGCATTGACCTCGCGTGCCGCCAACCCACGTGGAATGGTCATCTTCAGCGACCGTCCGCCGGGTTCGATCCGGAGCGTGATGCGCGTGGCCCGCTCGTGCTGACGGATCGTCAACGGCATCAGCCGGCCGGCGACATCAAGCGTGCGCGTTTCCGGCGCAAGCGGCTTGGCCGGCGGTTTGCGGGATCTGGAGAGCAGCGGCAACATGAGGCAGTTTTATATGATTCGCGAGTGTTTCTGGCAAAGAAAAACCGGCATCGTTCGATGCCGGTTTTGACCTCGTGGCGGAACTCCCGTCACGGCGTCTGGAATTCGGTCGGCGAACCGCCATTGTCATTGCGCTTAACGTTGTTGCGCTCGCGCATGAAGCGGTCGAATTCTTCCTGATCCTTGGCACGGCGCAGTTCGCGAGCATAAGCATCGAATTCAGCGCGCATCTCATCCAGCTTGCGGCGCTCCTGTTCGAGGCGCTCAAGCTCTGCCCGGCGCCAGTCGTCGAAGGCGACGTTGCCGGTCGAGGAGAAGGAATGGCGATGACGATTGCGATGACGTCCGCAGCCAGCAAACATGCCGTCGGTCCTTTCGTTCACATCCCGTTTGAATTCCCGCAAACGTTCCCCGAAGAGAATATAGGCGAGCATGGCGAAGCCAAGAGGCCAGAAGACCACGAAGCCGAGCACCATCAGGGCAATAGTAGCCGGAGTCCAATCCGGACGAAGTAATGCAGATTGGTTCATTGTCAGGTATCCTCGCACGGCGCATCGCCCCTCGACCGATACCGGTCAATGGTCAGGCTTCTGCGCGGTTTTTAAAGCTCTACCTGCATCTCAGCGCGTTCCAAGGACGCGCGGCGCGGTAAACGGCCCGATCATTGCGGTACCGCTGGAATCGAGATGGTAACCGCTTCGTGAGGCTTCAATGGGATCGCCAGGCGGAATCGGACAAGTACTTGAATTGGCGTTGATAATTCAACAAAAGCTAATAGTTTGCACAGCAAAAGCGGTTCGGCTCTCCGACGAAGTTCCGAACCGCTCTATCTATTTGATTTTGCTTGACATCAGGTGGATTTTCCGCCCTTGATGACACGCTTCACCACCGATCGGCCGGTACGGGCATGTTCGCGGGTAAAGGCCAGGATGCGCGGCGCGATCTCGCGGCGGAAACGCGAACCGTTGAAGACGCCGTAATGGCCCACATCCGGCTGCAAGTAATGTATGCGCATGTGGTCGGGGATGTTGGTGCAGATGGTCTGCGCCGCATGCGTCTGGCCGACACCGGAAATATCGTCGTTTTCGCCCTCGACGGTCAGAAGCGCAACGTTGCGGATGGCCGAGGGATCGACACGCTCGCCGCGGTGCATCAGTTCGCCCTTGGGCAGCGCATGCTTCATGAAGACCTGATCGACCGTCTGCAGATAGAATTCCGCCGTCAGATCCATCACGGCCAGATATTCGTCGTAGAAATCGCGATGCTTCTCGGCCGGCTCGCCGTCATTCTTGACAAGGTGTACGAAGAAGTCCTTGTGGGCGATCATGTGTCGGTCGAGGTTCATCGACATAAAGCCGGAAAGCTGCAGGAAGCCTGGGTAGACGGGCCGCATGAAGCCCGGCTGCGGCCAGGGCACGTTCATGACGACATTATCGGCAAACCATTCCAGCGGCTTTTCCTTGGCAAGCTGGTTGACCGCGGTCGGATTGATACGGGTATCGATCGGGCCGCCCATCAGCGTCATGGATGAGGGTGCCAGCCGATCGCCCGCCGCTTCCATGACGGCAGCTGCCGCGAGAACCGGAACGGATGGCTGGCAGACGGCGACGACATGCGTATCCGGGCCGAGGTGGTGCAGCATCTCGATGACGTAATCGATATAGTCGTCGAGATCGAACGTGCCTTCGGTCATCGGCACCATGCGGGCATCGATCCAGTCGGTGATGTAGACGTCGGCGCCCGGCAGCAGGGCTTCCACGGTGCCGCGCAACAGCGTCGCATAGTGGCCGGACATCGGCGCGACGATCAGGATGCGGGGATCGGCGCTGTGGCCGGCGGGCAGGCTGCGCTCGAAATGGATGAGATTGCAGAAGGGCTTCTTCCAGACGATCTTTTCATGAACCGAGACCGGTTTGCCGTCGATCACCGTCTCCGGAAGGCCGAATTCCGGCTTGCCGTAGCGCCGTGTGGTGCGCTCGAAAACTTCGAGACTGGCCGTCAAGGTGCGGCCGAAGACCGTATGCGAAAGGGGATTAAGGGGATTGGCATAGGCCAGGCGCATCATGTCCGCCGCGGCGCGAAAGGGTGCGAGAGCGGCGTGATTGAGTTCATAAAACTGA
>Ga0209371_1000696_pt1 | contig 28540 bp, 24 predicted proteins | sample AgamicAtAmrz_FD_187165 | JGI IMG/M metagenome (GOLD analysis project Ga0209371, IMG submission 187165) | Agave microbial communities from Guanajuato, Mexico - At.Am.rz (SPAdes) (version 2) | ecosystem: Host-associated > Plants > Roots > Rhizosphere | place: Guanajato, Mexico | collected 2012-06-07
AGGCCGCCCGCGAACACCTGGTCAGGGCCGTTCGCGTACAGCTCGGCCTGCGTGTCGAGCGGCAGCGCGGCGAGGTAGACGTTCGCGGAGCCGAAGCTCGCGACCCACGCGGCCGAGCCGTCGGCGGTCGCGATCCGCTCGATCATGTCGAGGAATGCGGTCGGCGCGAGCGCATCGCCGCCGAAGCGGCGCGGCGTGCCCGCGCGATAGATGCCGGCCTGCTTGAACAGCGCGATCACGTCGCGCGGCACGTGCGACAGCCGGTCGAATTCCTCGCGGCGCGCGGCGACGGTTTCGATCACCGCGTCGAGCGGCGACAACTGCCCGGCCGCGGGACTGGCCGCGGGCGGCGAGGTCGGCGCGGATTCGATGGCGAGAGCGGCTTGCGGCATGAAAGTCTCCTGGGGATGGGGGCGATTCCGGTGTCGGTTGCGGGGGGCAAGACGATGCAAGGGTCTGTTTGCATATGAAACGCGCATGCGTTGCCACGAGAACGGCCGCTCGCGAGGCGCGCGACGCCGCGAATACTGACGTATTCGCAAGGAGCGCAACGCGGCGAGCGGCCGTTCTCGTGGCAACCCCAAATTAAGCAAAGACATTCCACGGGAATGCCCGAAATCGCCCGCCTGGCGGCGTCGCTCGTCGCTTGTTTGGCTCGCCAAACGGCGCTCCTCCCTTCTTGCCAGGCGGGCGATTTCGGGCATTCGCATGTGCGTTTCATATGCAAACAGACCCTAGTCTAGAAACGCCGAAAACACGCAGCAATTGGTGCGTTGGGCCGCGCGACTGGTGACGCTCCGTGCCGGCCTAAAGAAATCTTCAGATGCGATCGGCGCGCGCCGGTGCTATGTTGGGTTTCCGGCCGCGCGACGCCGCGCGCCTTCCTCCGAATCCGATCATGAGTTTTCCCGACGAAGACGATTTCCACCGGCTGCTCGACGCGCTGACCACGTGCGTGCTGCTGCACGACGCGCACACCCGGGCGATCGTGTGGGCGAATCGCGCCGCGTGCATCGCGCTCGGCTTTTCCGTCGAGGAATTGCTGCCGCTGAAGGCGCCGGACATGACGCGTCCCGAGCCGAAGTACCGCCGCGAGATCGCGGTGAGCGCCTGGGATCGTGCGCGCGTCGACGGGCCGCAGGTGTACGAATGGTGCTATCGATCGCGCACGGGCGTCGACATGCTGTCCGAGGCCACCGCGACCTACGTGCCGCTGCGCGGGCGCGACGTCGTGATGGTGCAATTCCGCGACATCAGCGCGGAAGAGGCGGTGCGCCAGCAGCTGCGCCGCTACGAGGCGCGGCTGCGCGAGTTCATGCAGGATCTCGACGAAGGCATCGCGGTCGTGACGCCGCACGGCAGCGTGCAGTTCATCAGCGAGTCGGGCCGCCGCGTGCTCGGGCTCGCGCCCGACGAGCCGCTCGGCGAGGTGCTCGACTACTGCTCCGCGGCCGATCGCGACCGGCTCATTGCGCAGTTGCGCGACGCGCCGTCCGCATGCCCGTCCGCACCGCAGCGCTACCGGATCGTGCGGCGCGACGGCTCGGCATGCTGGCTGCGCATCCTGTGCCGGCAGGTCGAGATCGAAGGCGATCTCGACGGGCTGCTCGTGCAGTTCCGCGACGTGAGCGACGAAGTCGCGATCGAGGAGGCCCGGCGCGCGGAGGCGCGGATGCTCGAATACGCGGGCCGCTACAACGCGATGGGTGAGATGGCGACCGTGATCGCGCACGAGTTGAGCCAGCCGCTCGCCGCGGTGCGCAATTTCATCGAAGGCGCGGTGCGGCGGCTGAACGGCAACGGCGCCGTCGACGACGCGATCTGGGGGCTGCGCAGCGCGGACCGGCAGGCCGAGCATGCGGCGCTGATCATCAAGAGCGTGCGCGAATTCATCGTGAAGCGCGAGCCGGTCGTCGCGCGCGCCGACCTGCGCGACATCCTCGCGGACGTCGCGTACTTCATCGAGCTGCGCGCGAAGGAGGCCGGCGTGACGGTCACGATCGTGCAGGCCGACGCGCCGCTGCCGATCCGCTGCGAACGCGTGCTGATCGGGCAGGTGATCCTGAATCTCGCGTTCAATGCGATCGAGGCATTCGCCGGCTGCGAGCGCCTGCCGCGCACGCTGACGCTCGGCACCGCGAACGTGGCCGGCTACGCGGAGTTGCGGGCGATCGACAATGGCCCGGGGATCGAGGCCGGCGCGCATGATCGGCTGTTCGACGGCTTCTCGTCGTCGAAGGCCGGCGGCAACGGGATCGGGTTGTCGCTGTGCAAGAGCATCGTCACGCGCCACGGCGGGCGGATCGCCGCGACCCCGGTCGCGGGCGGCGGGCTCGACTGCCGCGTGACGCTGCCGCTCGCCGACGGTTGAGCGCAACCGCGTCGGCGCGTCATGGCGGGGCAGCGACGCGCGACGCATGGTCAGCGCCCCAGCGCCCGCGCGGTCTGGCCGCCGATGCCGAAATCCGTGTTCGGAATGTCCTTGATGATTACGCGCGTGGCTTGCAGCGGCGCATCGAGCACGTTCGCGCCCGCGTCGGACAGCGCGGCGATCAGCGCGCGTTTCTGTGCGTCGGTGCGGCCGGCGATCAGGATCGCGACGATCACCGGCAGCGACGGCGGCGCGCCGTCCGCGGCGCTGCGGCCGCCGAGGCCGATATGCGTCGCGGGCAGTTCGGTGAGCAGCACGCGCACCGAATCGATCGGTGCGCCGATCGCGTCGACGGTCGCGTGGCTGAGCCGGGCGATCAGCTCGGCCTTGCGCGCGTCGTCGTGGCCGGCCGGCAGGAAAACTTCGAGTGTGGGCATGGTCGTCCGGAAAGGTGAAGGTGACCGGCTCACCTTTGCGCTGGCGATCGCGAACCGGCCGCTGCTCACAGGTGAAGGTGGTCGGCTCACCATTGCGTTGGCGACGGTGAACCGGTCACGGCTTACAGCAAGAAGCCGATCGCGCTGAGTGCTTCGGTCGAGTCGATCAGGCGCACGACTTTCTCGGCAATGCGCATCTCGCCGTCGGCATCGACGTGCAGCTTGTGCGTGACGTCGGCCGCGAACAGCGTCGCGACGCCGCGCTTGTACGCGACCACGACCTGCGCCGATTTCAGCTCGACGGTATCGGCGCCGCTGCTCTCCAGCGTGAAACGCGACACGGTACGCACCGTGCGCGCCGCGTCGGTCGCCGACGCCGAATAGCCGGACACCATCCGCTGCACGCGTTTCTCGCGCATGTCCTGGTCGTCGAACACGTAGTTCAGCGTCGCCGCGAAATCGGTCGTGTCCGGATCGATCGGCACCACGTAGTGGCCGGCCGGGGCCCACAGGTCGAGCCACGCGCGATAGTCGCGGCGGTCGAGCATCTCGGCTTCGCGCCACACGAATTCGACCGCGCGGGCGAAGGTCTGCTCGGAAAAAAGGGCGTTGCGGTCGTCCATCACTGTTGCTCCATCATCTTGCGCCATTGCTGGTAGGCCTCGCGCATGCCGGTTTCGTCGGTTGCATGTGCGGTCTTTTCGCCGTTCGCGGCGGTCGTCTCGCGGTTCAGCCCGCGATTCACGAGGATCGGCACGTCGGGGCCCGCGTGCGCGCCGCGCTGCACGCGCTCCCAGGCTTCCGCGTCGTCGGGGCTGCCGAAGCCGAACGGGCCCTGGAAGTGCTCGTGGATGCGCAGCCGCTCGCGGTTCGCTTCGTCGGGGCCGCCGTCCATCGCGAGCGCGACGTGGCGGATCTCGGTTTCGTTCGCGGAGATCGGCCGCAGCACGCGGAAGAACGCCATCGACAGCGCGAGGTTCGGGAACAGGTTCAGGTTGAAGCCGACGCCCATCAGCGAGCGCACGATGCGGCGCACTTCGTCCGGCGCATGGCGCTCGGCGAGCTTTGCCGCGAGCGGCGCGAAGCGTTCGGGCAGCGGTGCGCCGTCGTCCTCGTCGAGATCGATCAGCTCCGGCATCAGCACCGCGAGGCTGTGGCCGTTGCCCAGCCCGCGGCAGAACGCATGCTCGCTCGTCATGAAGCTCGTGATCGCGGCGGCCGTCTCGTCGTCGATCGACTTCATCCATGACTTGTGCACGACCGGGAAGTGGTAGAGATCGGTGGTGTTCTCGAGCTGGATCTTCCAGTTGCCCTTGAACTTGAACTTGTGTTCGCCGTTTGCCTTGATCGGGTAGCCGGCGCCCTGTTTCATGAACAGGTCGATCCACGGCTTCGCGCCGCCGAGGAAATCTTCCAGCGGCTCGATCGCGTCGTTGAAGCTCGCGAAGATCAGACCCTGGTACACGCCGACGCGCAGCTTCACGAGCGGCAGGTCGCCTTTGTCGCACACGCCTTCGTAGCCGTCGCCGTACGGCAGCGCGCGCAACGTGCCGTCGAGCGCATACGACCAGCTGTGATACGGGCACGTGAAGCCCTTCGCGTTGCCCTTGTGCGCTTCGCACACGGTCGCGCCGCGGTGGCGGCAGCGGTTCTGCAGCACGTTGATCTCGCCGGTCTTGTCGCGCACGACGATCACTGGCTGGCGGCCGATCGTCGTCGTGACGAAGTCGCCCGGGTTCGGCAGTTCGCTGTCGTGCGCGACCCAGATCCAGGTGCGGTAGAAAATGCGGTCGAGCTCGGCTTCGAACAGCGCGGGGTCGTGATACATCGCGGGCGCGATGCGGTCGGGCTGCGCGAGGCCATGCAACGCGCGGGTGTCGATCGTCTGGTAGGCAATGTCGCTCATCGTCGTCGTGGGGAAAGAGTCGCGAAAATCGGGCCGCGCCGTGCGCAGCGTCCGGGGACCAGTCTCGTCTTCTGCTACATATCGGTCAAATTGATCTAAAATCGATGATCAAATAAATGCGGCAAATGATGGAGGTCACGATGACATCGGTCGATCATCTCGATCTGAACCTGTTGCGCGTATTCCAGGCGATCGTCGAGGAACGCAGCCTGACGAAGGCCGGCGAGCGGCTCGCGCTGTCGCAGCCGGCCGTGAGCTATTCGCTCGGCCGGCTGCGCACGCTGTTCGACGATCCGCTGTTCGTGCGGACGCGCTCGGGCATGCAGCCGACGCCCGTCGCGCTCGAACTCGCGGGCATCGTCGGCAAGGCGCTCGACATGGTGCGCGTGGCGCTGCGCTATGCGGAGCGTTTCGATCCGGCCACCAGCACGCGCACGTTCCGGGTGTCGCTGTCGGATGCGGGCGAGATGGCGTACCTGCCGGCGATCTGCCAGGCGCTGCGCGAGCGTGCGCCGCGCGTGACGTTGAGCGTGCAGCCGCTGCCGGTCGAGGAGATCGAGGAAGCGCTGCGCGCGAGCCGGCTCGATTTCGCGATCGGCAACCTGCCGGAGCTGATGCCGCGCACGCGCCACCAGGTGCTGTTCGAGGAAACCTACGTGTGCATGACGGGGCGCCGGCGCGGGCTGCCGACGGCCGCTGCGCTGAGCCTCGAGCAATTCGTGCGCGCCGCGCACGTCAACGTGAAATCGGTCGAGCACAGCCATCACGCGCTCGACGACGCGTTGCGCGCGCAGGGCGTGGGCCGCAACATCGCGCTCGAGGTGCCGCACTTCGTCGCGCTGCCGAGCGTGCTGTCGGTCACCGATCTGTATGCGACGCTGCCGAGGCGGCTCGCGCAGATCCTGAACCGCGACAACGCATTCCGCCTGTACGACCTGCCGGTCACGCTGCCGCCCGCGCCGGTGACGATGCACTGGCACGAGCACTTCCACGAGGACGAGGGCAACGCGTGGATGCGCGCGCTGCTCGCGGAGATCGTCGAGCGTTTCGACGAATGACGATCGGGCGGTGCGCTGGAGGACGATACGTGTCGCCAGCGCACCGCCCGCATCTGCTTCCCGCGCACCGATGCATCGGTGCCTCGATCAAGCGCTAGATCGGCGCCGCGGCATGGCGGCGCGCTCGACGCATCAGAGATCGAGCACGAGCACCGCCGAGCGCGCACGCGACACGCAGCAGCAGATCACCGTGTTGCTCGCGCGCTCGGCCTTGCTCAGGCAGTGGTCGCGATGATCGGGCTCGCCGTCGAGCACCGGCACCATGCAGGTGCCGCACACGCCTTCGCCGCATGACGTATCGACCTCGATGCCGATCCGCGCGAGCGCGTCGACGATCGACGTATCGGGGGCGACGCGCACCGACTGGCCGCTGCGTTGCAGGCGTACTTCGAAGCCTTCCGCCGGAGCGGCATGCGCGGCGGTGACGGCCCCGGACGGTTCTGCCGCGAAGCGTTCGAGATGAATCGCGTCTTCCGGGATTCGCCGGGCCGCGGCCGCGACGACGGCATCCATGAACGGCCCGGGACCGCACGTATAGACATGCGCTGTCGGGTCGATCGACTCGACGCAGCGGCCTAGTTCGGCCGCGAGCGCATCGGGCTCGACGCCGTAATGGAACGTCACGTGCGACGCGAACGGTTCGGCCGACAATGCGTCGACGAACGCGGCATGCTCGCGGCTGCGCGCGAAGTAATGCAACCGGTAGCGCGCGCCGCGCTTGTGCAGCGCATACGCCATCGACAGCAGCGGCGTGATGCCGATACCGGCCGCGACCAGCACGTGCTCGCTCGCGTCATCGGTCAGACGAAACAGGTTGCGCGGCGTGCCGATCGACAACTCGGCGCCGACGCTCACGTCGTCGTGCAGCGAACGCGAGCCGCCGCGCGACTGCGCTTCCTTCTTCACCGCGAACAGATAGCTGCCGCGCTCGTCGGGGTTGCCGCACAGTGAGTACTGCCGCGTGACGCCGGACGGCGCGGTGACGTCGATATGGGCGCCCGGTTCGTACGCGTCGAACGGCTGGCCGTCGACGCGCGAGACCCGGAAACAGCGGATGTCCTGCGCCGCGTCGATCAGCGCGTCGATCCGGACCTGGTGGCGGTTCGCTTGCATGGGAAATTCCGTGGGGTAGAGAAAAGCGGCGCGGCAGAGCCCCACGCCGTCATGCGATCGAGAATAGGGACGGGCATCGTATAAATCAAATCGATTAAAAAGCGATGCTGGAATAAGCGGGGTGGATGATGGTGGCGTGCCGATTGTCGCCGGTCAGTGTGGCGGCGATCGCGCGGCCGGTGCGCCGACCACGCGATCGGTGAACCGCGCGACTTCAGCGAGCGGCAATGGCGTTACCGCCATCGACGGCCGCGTCAACTGAAGCCGATGCCGCCGCATGACCGCGTTCGCGCTCGAGGCTGCGGCGATAGTGGCGGCAGCCGGCGGCGAGCAGCAGCGCGGCGAGCGTGGCCGCCCCGATGTTCACGATCGACATCGAATGGCCGACCGCGGCCGGCACGCCGAACACGCGATCGGTGAACAGCGCGACGACGGTCGTGCCGATCCCGAGCGCGATCAGGTTCGATACCAGCAGGAACAGCGCGGAGATCTGCGCGCGCATCTGATTCGGCGCGAGCGTCTGCATCGCGGCGGTCGACGTCGGCATCGGGAACGACGCGAAGAACATCGCGACGACCAGCATCGCGAGCGACGCCGGCAGGCTGTCGAGCTGCGTGAACAGCGTCGCGGGGATCACCATGCACGCGGCGCCGATCGCGCCGGCACGCATCGGCGCATCGCCGCGGCCGCGCCGCAGCAGCCAGTCGTTGAGCCAGCCGCCGCAGAACACGCCGGCCGTGTTCGCGACCAGCAGCACGATGCCGAGCGTGTAGCCGGCTTCGACGGCCGTCATCCCGAAGCGGCGGATATAGAACGCGGGCGTCCAGCTCAGCAGGCAGTACAGCGCCATCGCGTAGAACGAGAAACCGAGGTAATGGCACGCGAAGGTCGCGCGGTGCGTGCCGACGAAGCGCAGCGAATCGCGCATCGACACGCGCCGCACCGCGCCCGAGCGGTCCTGCGCGAGCCCCTTGCGCTGCGGGTCGCGCACGGTCGCGGCGAACAGCAGTGCGACGAGGATGCCCGGCAGCCCGACGATCAGGAACGTGACCTGCCACGCATGCACCTGTCCGACCACCGGCAGCGTGAACGCGCTCGCATGCTTGAGCAGCGCGATCACGTAGCCGCCGATCAGGAACGCGATGCCGCCGCCGATGAACGAGCCGAGCGAATACACGGCGACCGCGCGCCCGAGCTTCTCCTTCGGGAAGTAGTCGGCGAGCATCGAATACGCGCCGGGCGATAGCGCGGCCTCGCCGACGCCGACCCCCATCCGCGCGATGAACATGTGAACGAAGTGCTGGCTGAGCCCGCACGCGGCGGTCGCGACGCTCCACAGCGCGATGCCGAGCGAGATGATGCGCGGGCGCGCATAGCGGTCGGCGAGATACGCGACGGGCAAGCCCATCACCGCATAGAACAGCGAAAACGCGAAGCCGTTGAGCAGGCTGAACTGCGTATCGGACAGGTGCAGGTCGCGCTTGATCGGTTCGATCATCAGCACGAGGACTTGCCGGTCGACGAACGAGAAGATGTACGCGAGCATGCAGATGACGACGACATACCATTCGTACGTATAGCGCTTGCCGTCGGCAGCGCGGGCCGTGGATGCGGACATGCGGGTTCTCCAGGAGCGGGCGGTGGAAAAGCGCGGCATCGGCCTGGCGGGCCGGGCGCCGTCGCGGCGCGAAAGCGTGCGGGTGACACGATCGGAAACGCAGCGTAGTCGGCCAAATTCGGCCGCCATAGCCGGAGTGACAGCCGCGCCACACGGACATTTACCGACCCGGATAAAGAAAACACCGAGACCGTGCGCGCGGGCCGCCGCGCAGCGCGCGTGCGGCGGGGCCCGTGCGCGTCATGTGGCGCATCTATAAGCGTTATAGAGCGCATTGCGTCGACGTCCGAAATTGTCGTTCCTAGACTCGGCCCGGTTTTGATCGGCAGCGTTCGCATCTGAAAGCGAACGCGCTTCACATCAAGCGGCGCGATGCCGACAGGCGCCGCAACTTCTACGGGACGACGCAGATGAACCATCCGAACGGGCGGGCCGACCGGCTTGCCGTACCGCTTGCCGCGCTGCTGGCGTGCATGACGCTGCCTGCCGTCGCGCAATCGAGCGTGACGCTCTACGGCCGCATCGACACCGCGATCGAATACGCGAACGCCGGGCCGAACCACGTGACGCGCATGGGCAGCGGCAACCTGTGGGCGTCGCAGTGGGGGCTGAAGGGCGTCGAGGATCTCGGCGGCGGCTACGCGACGATCTTCAAGCTCGAGGACGGTTTCAACGCGGCGAGCGGCGCGCTGTCGAACAGCAGCGCGCTGTTCGGCCGCGAAGCGTGGGTCGGCATCACGGGGCCGTTCGGCGGCGTGCAGTTCGGCGAGCTCTACACGATCCTGCATACCACGCTCGTCACGTACAGCCTGCCGGGCCTTGGCGCGGGGCTTGCATGGGGGAACGCGACCAACAACTTCGTCGGGCCCGCGTTCCTGCGCGTACGCAACTCGATGCGCTACACGTCGCCGCGCTACGCGGGCTTCCTGCTGCGCGCGATGGCCGCGCGCGGCGCCAACGGCGCGGCCGGGCAGCCGGCGACGCTCGGCGATACCTACGGCGCCGGCCTCAACTACGTGCGTGGCGGGCTGTCGGTCGACGTCGACTACATGCAGCAGAAGTTCAGCCCGGTGGCGGCATCGACGCTCGGCGCCACGAGCACGGCCGCGAACGGCAACTACACGCTCGGTGCGATTTCGTACGACTTCAGCGTCGTGAAGGTGGCCGCGCTGTACCTGCGCCATCGCGGCGGCCCCGATGTCGCGACCGCGATCGACAGCCAGAGCGCCTATCCGCACAGCGACATCATGGAGCTCAGCGCGACGGTGCCGATCGGGCGTGCGTCGCTGCTGCTGAGCGTCGGCCATTACCGGAAGGTGGCCGACAGCGACGGCAACGCCGATTCGTACGGCATCCGCTTCGACTATCCGTTGTCGAAGCGCACGGTGCTGTACACGGGCGCCGCGATGGTACGCAACGGCGCGCATGCCCGTTTCGTCGTCAACGGCGCGGCCGGCGGCGGCGTCGCGGTGGCCAAGCCGGGCGCGACCGCGAGCTCGCTCGTCGCGGGCATCCTCACGTCGTTCTGAGCGTCTCGGCAGGCCCGCGCCCTTGTCCGCTTGCGCCGCTACGCGCAGGCGGGCGGCTGCGGCGCGAGCCATGCGTCGAACGGCGCCTGCTCGCCGATATTGAACAGCTCGAGCAGCAGCGCACGCAGCCAGCGATGGCCCGGGTCCGCATCGAAGCGGCGGTGCCAGTACGCGTTGACGGCCCATTCGCCGGCGCCGGCGATCTCGTACAGTACGCACGGCTGGCGTGCCGCGAACGTGATCGCGATCGTCTCCGGCAGGATCAGCGCGTAGTCGCCGTCCTGCAACAGCGCCGGCACCACCAGAAAATCGGGCAGCGCCGCGCGCACCCGCGGCATCAGTTCGTGTCGTTCGAGCAGTTGCATCGACTGCGGATGCGACGTGACGGCGACGAAGCGCAGCGTGTCGGGCGCCGCGCCGTCGAGCACGAAATCGTCGGGCAGCCCGACGCGCTGCGCGGTGCGGCGCGGCATCAGCAGCACGCAGCGCTCGTGCAGCAGCGCGGTGCGCTGGAAGTGGCTCGACGCATCGGCGAAATGCCCGAGCGCGAAGTCGATGCGCCCCGATTCGAGCGCGACGTTCAGCTGGCATTCGTCGACGTGCAGCGTCTCGATCACGGCGCCCGGCGCGCGCCGGGCGAACGCGGCGAGCAGCGTCGGCAGGAACGCGCTCGCCGCGAAATCGCTCATGTGCAGGCGGAACACGCGCTGCGTGCTGTCGGGCGTGAAGCGCGAGCCTTCGTCGAGCACGTCCTGCAGGATCGCGAGCGCCTTGTCGACCGAGATCGCGAGCCGCTGTGCGCGCGGCGTCGGCTCGACGCCGGTGCCGGTGCGCACGAACAGCGCGTCGCGGAACATCAGCCGCAGCCGGCCGAGCGCGTAGCTGACGGACGGCTGCGTGACGCCGAGCCGCAGCGCCGCGCGGCCGACGTGCCGCTCTTCATACACCGCGCGAAACGTCTTCAACAGGTTGAGATCGAGATCCTGCACGCGCAGGCCGTCGGACGCGTCGCCGTCGTGCGGCGCGGGGTCGGGGCGGGCCGGGGCCGCGGGGCGGCCGGGAGCGGAGAGCGTCATCGTGTCTGCCTCGCAGTGACGGAAGGCGCGTGGCCGTAACGCCGCGCATACGCCTTCGCGAAATGGCCGAAGCCATGGATGCCGTGCGCGATCAATACGTCGGTCACGCTGCGTGCGTCGCCGCGCTGTAGCGCCGCGTGTACGGCGGTGAGCCGGCGCTCGCGCACGTACGCGGCCGGCGAGGTGTGCAGGAACGCGCGGAACGCGTGCTGCAGCGTGCGCGGCGCGACCCCGGCGACGGCCGCCAGCGCGGCGAGCGCGAGCGGTTCGCCGAGGTGCGCGTCGACGTGAGCGCACGCGCGGCGCACGTGCGCGGGCAGCGGCGGCGTGCCGTGTCGCAGCGCGTCGCTGTACGAATGCGGCAGGTGCGTGAGCAGCAGCGACATCAGCCACGCGGTGAGGTCGGCGCCGAACACCGGCGATGCCGCGCCGATGCCCGGCTGCGCACCGAGCCGGCACAGGTATTCGAAGGTCGGCCGTACGAGCGCGGCGCCCGCGCCGGCACCGCCGGCCGCGAGATCGAATTGCAGCGGCCGCGTGAGCGTCACGCGCAGCATGTCCTGCAACTTGCGCTCGAGCGCGCCGCGTTCGAGCCGCAGCACGAGGTTGCGGCAATCGGGGCTCGTGCGCAGACGGCTCGGAAGCGCGGGCGACGATACGGTCAGCGCGCCGGGGCCGGCGTGTGCGACGACGTTGCCGGCCTGCAACTCGCACGCACCGGCGAGCGTCAGCCGGAACAGGAAGTGATCGGCGTCGTCGCCGAACTCGATGCGCGTTGCGCGGCCGTAGCAGAGTTCGAGCAGCGCGCCGTGATGCAGCGGCACCTCGTACAGCTCCGCGTGAAACGGATCGCGGCCGGACGCGGCCATCCGGTGCGGCCCGAGCCGGTGCGCGACCGCGCGTTCGACTTCGTCGGGCGCCTGTAGCGTGCCGAGCCGGTTCGGCGCATGGCGGGAAAGGGCGATGTCCATTCGTAGACCTCGTGGCGGATGCAGGGGCGCGGCGGCATGCGCCGCACCGCGATTGCGTTGCGCGAACGGGCGTGTCGTTGCGCGTTTTGAAGCGACGCGGTGCAAGTACCCGCGTAGTCTCGGACATACTCGATCACCGGGAGAAAACGATGAAGGTATGTGTTCTGGGCGGCGGCCACGGCTGCCATGCGGCGGCCATCGACCTGCTCGAAAAAGGCCACGACGTGACGTGGTGGCGGCGCGATCGCGAGCCGCATGCGCGGCTGCGCGAGCTTGGCGTACTGAACGTCACCGACTATCGCGGCAAGCGGGCAGTGCCGCTCGGCGATGCGCCGGGCGCGATCCGCCTGACCGACGATCTCGCCGCCGCGCTGCGCGGCGCGCGGCTCGTCGTGGTGCCGCTGCCGGCCACGTCGCACGACGCGCTCGCCGCGCAGGTCGCGCCGCTGCTGGAGGATGGCCAGGTCGTGTTCCTGCCGCCCGGCACGTTCGGCAGCGTCGTGTTCGCCCGCGCGGCCGCCGACGCCGGCAACCGTTCGGGCGTCGCGTTCGCCGAAACCGGCACGCTGCCGTACCTGGTGCGCAAGCATGGCGACAACGACGTCGTGATCAGCGCGTACGCGACGCGCCTGCCGACCGGCGTGTGGCCGGCGAACGCGGCCGGCTGGGCGTTCGACGTGCTGCGCGCGGGCTATCCGTCGGTCGAGCCGGTGGAGGATGCGTTGTCCGGCGCGCTGATGAACGCGGGCCCCGTGATCCATCCGCCGCTGATTCTGATGAACGCCGGGCCGCTCGAGCACTTCGACGCGTGGGACATCCACAACGAAGGCACGCAGCCGTCGATCCGCCGCGTGACGAACGCGCTCGACGCCGAACGCATCGCGGTGCGCGAAGCGCTCGGCTACCGCGCACCGCATTTCCCGCTCGCCGATCACTACGCGACCGACGGCGACGAGTGGATGTACGGGCGCGGCGCGCACGGCAAGCTGACCGATAGCGGCGACTGGCGCGAGAAGATCGATCTGCGCACGCATCGCTACATGCTCGAGGACACCCGGCTCGGGCTGTCGTTCATCGTGTCGTGCGGGCGCTGGGCCGGCGTGCCGACGCCCGTCGCGCAGGGGCTGCTGAGCATCGCGAGCGCGGTCGCGGTGCGCGACCTGTATACGGAAGGGCGCACGCTGGAGCGGCTCGGGCTCTCGGCGCTGCCGAAGGACGCGTTGCGCGCGCTGCTCGACGCGGGGTATTCGGCATGAAGGCCGCCGACGATGTGACGCGCATCCACGTGCTCGGCGCGGGACGCATGGGGCAGGGCATCGCGCTCGTGTTCGCGTTCGCGGGCCTCGACGTGACGCTGATCGACTTCAAGCCGCGCGACGCGGCCGGCCGGCGCGCGTTCGACGATCGCACGCGCGACGAGATTGCTCGGCCACTGCATGCGCAGGTCGCGCTGGGCCGCATCGATGCCGTGCAGGCCGACGCCGTCGTCGCGCGCATCGCGCTGGTGGCGCGGGACGGCGCGGCCGATGCGGTGCGCGATGCCGACATCGTGTTCGAGGCGCTGCCCGAAGTGCTCGAAGCAAAGGCCGACGCGTTGCGCTGGCTTGGTCGACACGTCGATGCGCACGCAACGATCGCGTCGACCACGTCGACGTTCGTCGTCACCGAATTGCAGCGCCACGTCGCGCGCCCGGCGCGGATGCTGAACGCGCACTGGCTGAACCCCGCGCTGCTGATGCCGCTCGTCGAGGTGAGCCGCAGCGATGCAACGGATCAAGCCGTCGTCGACGCGCTCGCGGCGCTGCTCGAACGCGTGGGCAAGAAGCCGGTGATCTGCGGACCGGCACCCGGCTATATCGTGCCGCGCATCCAGGCGCTCGCGATGAACGAGGCCGCGCGGATGGTCGAGGAAGGTGTGGCCAGCGCCGAGGACATCGACACGGCGATCCGCACCGGCTTCGGCCCGCGCTTCGCGGTGCTCGGGCTGCTCGAATTCATCGACTGGGGCGGCTGCGACATCCTGTACTACGCGTCGCGGTACCTGGCCGGCGAGATCGGCCCGCGCTTCGCGCCGGCCGCGAGCGTCGTGCGCAACATGGAAGCCGGGCGCGACGGCGTGCGCACGGGTGCCGGCTTCCACGACTATGCGGCGGTCGACGTGCCCGCATACATGCGCCAGCGGCTCGGCGAATTCGCGCGGCTGCTCGACCATCTCGGGCTGGCGCCGGCGTTCGACAGCGCGCGGCGCGACGCCGGGCGCTGAGCGGCGCGCGCTCATGCCGGGTCGCCGCGCGAACCGTCGGCGGGCGTGGTGCGCGTCTCGCGCATCACGCACAGCGTCGCGACCGTGACGAGGCCGAGTGCGATGAGGAACAGCGACACCGGCCACGACGCGTGATAGCGCGCGAGCAAGGCGGTCGCGATCAGCGGCGACATCCCGCCCGCGAAGATCGACGCGACTTCGTGGCCGAGCGCGACGCCCGAATAGCGTACTTCGGTGCTGAACAGCTCGCCGACGAGCGCGGGCAGCGTGCCGATCATCGCGCCGTGGCTCACCGCCGTGCCGACCGTCAGCGCGAGCCACACGAGCGGCGTCACGCGCGTATCGAGCAGCCAGAAGAACGGAAACGCACACGCGACGAGGCTCAGCGCGCCGATCAGGTATACCGGCTTGCGGCCGATCCGGTCGGACAGCCGGCCCCACGCGAGCATCGCGCCCATCTCGACGATCATCGCGATCATCACGCCGGTCAGCATCGTGCCGTTCGGAATCCCCAGGTATTTGCCGTAGACGAGCGAGAACGCGAGGAAGATGTACGCACCGCCGTTCTCGGCCACGCGCAGCCCCATCGCGAGCAGGATTTCCTTCGGGTGGCGGCGGATGCACTCGACGATCGGCAAATGCGTGTGCGCGCCGCGCTTGCCGGCCTGCTCGAAGTCGCGGCTTTCCGGCAGATGGCGGCGGATATAGATGCCGATCGCGAAGATCGCGACGCTCGCGAGGAACGGCAGCCGCCAGCCCCACGTGCGGAATGCGTCGTCCGGCAGCGCCTGCGCGGCGAGAAACGCGGCCGACGACAGCACGAAGCCGCCGCCGACGCCGAGCTGGCTCCACGCCGCGTAATAACCGCGCTGCTCGGGCGGCGCGTTCTCGCTGATCATCAGCACGCCGCCGCCCCATTCGCCGCCGGACGCGATGCCCTGCAGCAGGCGCAGCACGACGAGCGCGGCCGGCGCCCACAGGCCGACCTGCGCATAGGTCGGCAGCAGGCCGATCGCGAAGGTCGACGCGCCCATGATCAGCAGTGTCCAGACGAGCGACGCCTTGCGCCCGTAGCGATCGCCGACGTGGCCGAACACGATCCCGCCGAGCGGCCGCGCGACGAAGCCGAGCGCGAATGCCGCGAATGCGGCGAGGCTGCCGGCGAGCGGCGATGCGCCGGGCGGGAAGAACACGTGGCCGAACACCAGCGCCGCGGCCGTGCCATACACGAAGAAGTCGTACCACTCCATCGCGTTGCCGGCGACGGAGGCGATGACGATCCGGCGCAGTTGCCGGTCGGCGAGCGGCCGGACGGCGCTCGGGGATTGCACGGTGTCGGTCGGGTACATGGCGGAACTCTGAAGGGGGAGGCGGGCGCGTGCCGTCTCGTGCGGCACTGCGGGCTAGTGTTGTCGGCCCCGCCGGCCCCGGTCAAATCCGCAGAAAAAGGGGAGTGTCATCACTCCCGCAAATGATGGTCGGCGCGCGCTGCGGCGCTTTCCCGCAGCAGCGCGATCATCCGTTGCGCGAGCGGCGGCACGTACGCGCCCGCGCGGTGCATCGCACCGATGCGGCGGTCCAGTTCGAGTTCGCCGGCGCGCAGGTCGAGCGCGCGCAGTCCGGTCACCTGGCCGAGCGCGTCGGCGCCGCCGACGCACAGCAGCGACGTGCCGCGCAGCAACTGCAGCAGCGACGTGTTGCCGAAATCTGTCTCGACACGCAGGCGCAGCGCCGGCAGCCCGCGCGCGCGGAACGCGTCGTCGATCCGGTGCCGCACCGGGATCGTCGTCTCCGGCAGCAGCCATTCCTGGTCGGCGAGATCCGCGAGCGTGAGCGCGCGCTTGCGCTGCAGCGGGTGGTCGGCATCGGCGAGCACCGTCAGCCGGTCGTCGAACAGCGCGATAGTGTCGAGCGCGGGGTCCGGCTGCTGCGGCTCGGGCGCCACCACCAGGTCGAGCTCGCCGGCCGCGAGCAGGTCGAGCAGTTCGCGGGCGAGCCGGCAGCGCAGCCGCAGCCGCGCGGCCGGCCGCTCGCGGATCAGTTGCCGGCACGCGCCGAGCACGAACGCGTTGGGCACGGTCGGCGAGTAGCCGACCCGCACGACACCCTGTTCGCCGCCGCGGATCGCACGCATCTCCTGCATCGCATCGTCGAATTCGAGCGCGATCCGCTGCGCGCGGGCGACGAAGCGCGCGCCGGCGGGCGTCGGCGTCATCCCGTTCGCGGTGCGCTCGAACAGCGTCACGCCGACCTGCGCCTCCAGCCGCTGCACGGCCTTGGTCAGCGCGGGCTGCGACAGCCCGAGCGCGTCGGCCGCCTTGCCGATGCTGCCGTGCCGCTCCACGGCCAGCAGGTACTCCAGATCGCGGGTATCCATCAGGGGATTCCTGTCGGTTATGACTTTATATCCGGTAATGCATTGTGGTGATGCCTCGGCATCTTACAGACTGGCGGCACTGTTCGACCAGGAGAATCGTCTTGAGCTTCGCCTATTTCCTGCGGCGCGCGGCCCGCTACTGGGGCAGCCAGCCCGCCGTGGTCCACCGCGACCGCGCCGTCACGTACCGTCAGCTCGACGAACGTTCGACGCGCCTCGCGAACGCGCTGCGCGGCCTCGGCTTCGCCCGCGGCGAGCGCATCGCCGTGCAGGCGCGCAACTGCATCGAGCTCGTCGAGATCGAGTGCGCGCTGTACAAGGCCGGCCTCGTGAAGGCCGCGCTGAACCCGCGCTTCACGGCGGCCGAGGCCGCCGACGTCGTCGGCAACTGCACGCCCGTCGCGTTCATCGGCGGACGCGGCTATACGGATTACACGCCCGATTCGCCGGGCTTCGGGTCGATCGAGCGGTTCGTATCGCTCGACGGCGCGGTCTCGGGCTATCTCGACTACGAAACGCTGCTCGCGAAGGGTAGCGATACGCCGCCCGACTACGTACCGGCGGCCGACGATCTCGCGGTGCTGCACTTCTCGTCCGGCTCGACCGGGCGCATCAAGGCCGCGATGCAGAGCTACGGCAACCGGCTCGCGTCGCTGCGCAAGATCGTGCTCGGGATGGACCGTCCCGCGCAGCCCGGCGACCGGCTCGCGCTGATCGGGCCGATCACGCACGCGTCGGGGATGCTGATGCAGCCCTACCTGTTCTGCGGCGCGACGCTGGTGCTGTTCGACGCGTTCGAGCCCGCGCAATTCCTCGCCGAAGTCGCGCGCCAGCGCATCACGCACACGTTCATGGTGCCGGCGATGGTCAACATGCTGCTGAACACGCCGGCGCTCGCGCAGGCCGACCTGCGCAGCCTGAAGGTGCTCGGCTACGGCGCCGCGCCGATGGCGCCCGCGCGGATCGAGGAAGCATGGGCGCGCATCGGCCCGGTGCTGTCGCAAGGCTACGGCGCGAGCGAATCGACGTCGGGCGTCACGCGGCTGGGGATCGCCGATCACGCGCATGCGCTGCTGCACGACCGCGAGCGACTCGCATCGTGCGGCCGGCCGCTCGGCGAAACGGAAGTGCGGGTGGTCGATGCGGACGGGCGCGAAGTCGAAGGCGATGCGATCGGCGAGCTCGTGATTCGCGGCGCGGACGTGTTCCAGGGCTACTGGAATGCGCCGGAGCTGACGCGCGAGGTGCTGGTCGACGGCTGGCTGCACACCGGCGACCTCGCCCGCACCGATCGCGAAGGCTTCATCTACCTGGTCGACCGCAAGCACGACATGATCATTTCAGGCGGCTTCAACGTGTATCCGACCGAAGTCGAAGCGACGCTGTACCGGCACGAAAGCGTGCTCGAGGCCTGCGTCGTCGGTGTGCCCGACGACAAGTGGGGCGAGGCCGTGAAGGCCGTCGTCGTGCTGCGTTCTGGTCATGCCGCGCAGGCGGCCGACCTCGTCGCGCACTGCCGCGCGCAGCTCGCCGACTACAAGGCGCCGCGCTCCGTCGATTTCGTCGCGGAACTGCCGAAGAACGCGAGCGGCAAGATCGCCCGCAAGCTCGTGCGCGAGCCGTACTGGCGCGGCGTCACGCGTCGCGTCAACTGAAGGAGCCTGCCATGTTCGATCATCTGCAACGCCCCGAATTCGTCGCGCTGCGCGCGGCCGTGCTGCGCTTCGTCGACGACGAACTGCGCCCGATCGAGCGCGAGCTCGGGCTCGACTCGGAAGACGTGTGGCCGCGCGACGTGCTGCGCCGCGTGTGGCAACGCTCGGCCGCGCTCGGCTTCTATACCGCGAGCCTGCCCGTCGAGATCGGCGGCCAGGGGCTGTCGATCGCCGAGGTGTGCGCGCTGAAGGCCGACCTGGCCGCTTGCGGCGCGGCGCTCGCGCCGCACGTGCTCGGCGAACTCGGCGGGCCGCCGCGTATCGGCAACATGCTGAAGTACGCGACCACCGCGCAACTCGACCGCTATTTCCGGCCGGTGATGCGCGGCGAGAAATCGACGTGCTTCGCGCTGACCGAGCCGCACTCGGGCTCGGACGCGATGAGCATCCGCACGACGGCGGTCGAGGACGGCGATTCACTCGTCATCAACGGTACGAAGCACTACATCAGCGGCGCGCCGTTCGCCGATTTCGCGATCGTGATGTGCGTGACCGACGCAACCGCGACGCCGCCGCAGATCACGGCCGTGCTGGTCGATCTCGACCTGCCCGGCGTGAGCGTTCAGCACGAGTACGTGCCGATGTCCGGCCAGCATATCGACGCGGACATCCGCTTCGTCGACGTGCGCGTGCCGCGCGAGAACGTGTTCGGCGGGGTCGGCAACGGCTTCCGGCTCGGCATGTCGCGCATCAACGTGAACCGGCTGCTGCATTGCCCGACGATGCTGGGCCTCGCGATGTCCGCGTATCGCGCGTCGCTCGACCATGCGCGCACGCGCCGGCAGTTCGGTGGCCCGATCGCGCGCTTCCAGGCGATCCAGCACATGCTCGCCGACATGGCCGCCGCGCTGTGGGCGTGCGAAAGCATGATCGCGCACACGGCCACGCTCGCCGATGCGGGCGCCGACCTGCGGATGACGGCGTCCGCGTGCAAGCTGTACGTGTCGGAGCGGTGCTTCGAGATCGCGGACAAGGCCGTGCAGATTCACGGCAACGTCGGCGTGACGCGCGGCCATCCGGTCGAGCAGACGTTCCGCAAGCTGCGGATGTTCCGCATCCTGACCGGCACGAGCGAGATCCAGCGCAACGCGATCGCGAAGGCGATTCTCGACCCGGCCGGCGCGGGGCGCGACGCATGACGGCCCGCGGCCCGCGCGGTGCGTGGCCGGCCTGCGACGATCACGCGCCCGCGTGGTCGTGCCTGCGCGGCGTGCGCATCGTCGATGCCGGCCAGTTGCTGCCCGGCCCGCATGCGTGCGCGCTGCTGCGCCAGCTCGGCGCGGACGTGATCAAGGTCGAGCCGCCGGGCGGCGATGCGTTGCGGCAGTTTGGCGCCGACACGTTCGCGCAGTTCAACCGCGGCAAGCGCTCGCTCGTGCTCGACCTGAAGACGCCGGACGGGCGCGCGCGTTTTCTCGATCTGGTGCGCGACGCCGACGCGGTGGTCGAAGGCAACCGGCCCGGCGTGATGGCGCGGCTCGGGCTCGATTACGCGACGCTGGCCCGCGCGAATCCGCGCGTCGTGCTGTGCTCGATCACCGGCTACGGGCAGGACGGCCCGTATGCGAACCGGCCCGGCCACGACCTGAATTTTCTCGCCGATGCCGGCTACTGGTCGGTGCCCGCGCAATTGCACGACACCGTCGCGCGGCCGCGCGTGCGGCTCGCCGATCATGCGGCCGCACTGCATGCGGCACTCGCGCTGGCCGTCGCGGTGATGAGTGCGCGGGCTAACGGGCTCGGCCAGCACCTCGACGTGTCGATTCACGACGCGATGTTCGCGTGGACCGCTCCGGCCGCCTGGGCGTTGCACACGGGCCGCGATACACCGGATACCGCACGCTGGGTGATGCCCGACAACGACCTGTTCGAAACCGCCGACGGGCGGCACATCGCGCTCGCGACGTTCGAGGACAAGTTCTGGGCCGCGTTTGCCGACGCGCTCGGCGATGCATGCCCGGCGCTGCGGGAGCCGCGCTACGCGCAACGCGCGGGCCGGCAGCAGCACCGGCACGCGCTCGGCGCGCAGTTGCGCGTGCTGTTCGCGACGCGCACGCAGGACGACTGGATGCGCGTGCTCGGCGCGCTCGGGCTGCCGGTGTCGCGCGTGCCCGATGCCGGCGAGCTGTTCGACGATCCGCAGGTGCGGGCTCGCGGCGTCGCGCGTGAAGTGGCGGCCGACCGCACGCTCGCGGTGCGCTTCCCGGTGAAATTCTCGCTCGGGTTGCCGGACGGCGACGACCGTGTGCCGGCGCCCGGCGAGCACGGCGGCGGGTAGCGCGACGCCCCGACCGCCCACGATAACCAAACAGGAGACAGCCATGACGAATGGTGCCCAGTACCGCCCCGGACGGGCGTGGTCCATCGCGACGATGCTCGCGCTGATGATGCTGGTGAATTTTCTCGACAAGGTCGTGCTCGGCCTCGTGTCGGTGCCGATGATGCGCGACCTGCATCTGAGCCCGACGCAGTTCGGCGTGATCGGCGGCAGTCTCAACTGGCTGTTCGCGGTCGCGGCGGTCGCGGGCGGCATCGCCGCGAACCGCTGGCCCGCGAAATGGCTGCTGTTCGCGATGGCCGCCGCGTGGGCGCTCCTGCAACTGCCGATGCTGGTGGCCGGCTCGATCTGGGTCGTCATCGCGTGCCGCGTGCTGCTCGGCATCGGCGAAGGCCCCGCGTCGCCGGTTGCGACGCACGCGATCTACAAGTGGTTTCCCGATACGCGGCGTAACCTGCCCGTCGCGCTGCTGCATCAGGGCAGCGCGCTCGGCCTGCTGATCGCGGGGCTGTCGATTCCGGTCATCACGACGCACTGGGGCTGGCGCGCGAACTTCGCGGTGCTCGCGCTGCTCGGGGCCGTGTGGTGCATCGCATGGGCGGTGCTCGGCGAGGAGGGCACGCTGGCACGGACGCCGCGCGCGGCGGGCGGCGATCGCGTGCCGTACGGGCGGCTGCTGACCGACCGCACGGTGCTCGGCAATTTCCTCGGCCACTTCGCGGCGAACTGGATTCTCGCGATGACGCTCACGTGGATGCCGACCTACCTGCAACTCGGGCTCGGCTTCGGGCCGCACGAGGCCGGCCGCATGTTCGCGCTGTTCGTCGCGGTCACGTCGCCGCTCAGCCTCGCGCTCGCGTGGCTGTCGCAAACCCTGCTCGCGCGCGGCATGCCGTCGCGCCACGGCCGCGGCACCTTCATCGCGATCACGCTGGCGGTCGCCGGCGCGATGCTGGCGGTGCTGCCGGTGCCGGACGTCCCGCGCGCGGCCAAGCTCGTGCTGCTGACGCTCGGCAGCGGTCTCACCTTGACCATGTACTCGATCGGCCCCGCGATGCTCGCCGAAGTGACGCCGGACGCGCAACGCGGCGGCGTGCTCGCGCTCAGCAACGGCTTCGCGTCGCTCGCCGGCCTGGGCGCGCCGGTCGTCACCGGGATGCTGATCGAGGGCGCCGGCGCGTCGGTCGCGCACGGCTTCGAACAGGCCAGCATCGTGTGCGGCATCGTGCTGATCGCGTGCGGCGTGCTCGGCGCCTGGTGTCTCGATCCGCAGCGCTCGCTGCGGCGTCTCGCGGGCGAACCGGCGCGCGCCGCGCCGCCGGTCGGCGCGTGTGGCCGCTAGCCCCGCACCGCGCATCACATCGTTTTCGGCGTGCAGCCCGCTTGCCGGGTGGCGGCGCTTTTCGACGGCAGGCAGTACCACGATACGCCGCGCAACGACGCGGCAGGAGGAGACATGAAGAAGATGATCGCGGCGACGCTGGTCGGTGCGCTGTGCGCAAGCGCGCACGCGCAGTCGAGCGTGACGCTGTTCGGCCGGATCGGCGGCGGCGTGCGGTGGGTCAACGGGCTGCCGGGCGGCAGCCAGGTCGGCTTCAACAACAACATCATCGCGGGCAACGAATTCGGCATTCGCGGCCGGGAGGATCTCGGCAACGGGCTGAAGGCGCTGTTCGTGCTCGACGGCGCGTTCAACAGCGGCACCGGCGCGCTCAAGACGTCGGGCACGCTGTTTTCGCAGGCCGCGTATGTCGGGCTCGCCGGCGATTTCGGCCGTCTGACGCTCGGCCGCCAGTTCAACGTCGCGGAAGATCTCGGCATCGCGCTCGATCCGCTCGGCGGGCGCGGACAGTCGCTCGCGGTCGAGCCGGGCGTGCTGTTCGACGGCAACTTCTTCACGCTCGATTCGCGTTTCAACAACACGATCAAGTATCTTGGGCAGGTGGGCGGGCTGCGCTTCGGCGCGAACTATTCTCCGGGCGGCGTCGCCGGTAGCTCGCATGCGGGCACCAGCTATTCGACGGCCGCGATGTACACGTATTCGGACCTGATGGGCGGCGTGTCGTATGCGAAGACGTACAGCCCCGACGGCTCGCAATCCGCGCAGACGATCCAGGCGGGCGGCACGCTGCAACTTGGCCGCGCGCGCTTCTACCTGAGCTATGCGTCGCTGAACGTGCGCGCGAACAAGGCCGGCGCGCCGTCGCGACGCGACGATATCCCGTCGTTCGGCGTCGTCGTGCAGCCGTTGCCGTCGGTGCAGTTGAGCGCGGCCGCGTTCTACGATCGCGCGCGCAATCTCGGCAACGTATCGGGCGCGGACGGCCACAAGCTGACGACCTACGCGATCGCCGAGTATTTCCTGTCGAAGCGCACCGAGCTGTATGTCGAAGTCGACCGCAACGGGATGACGGGCGCGTACATGCGCGATCCGGCGACGATCGCGGCACTGAACCTGCGGCGCGGCGCGAGTGCGACAACCGGCGTGTCGATCGGGCTGATGACGCAGTTCTGAAGTCTTCCCTTCAACGATTTTCAGGAGCGTGATTCGATCATGCGTACTTCATCCAGATTCACCGCAGGGCTGCTGGTGGCAGTGTGTTGGACCTTGGCCGCCCATGCGCAACCCGATGCCGCGAGCGCGGCGATTCCAGCATCATCGACTGCGATCGCACCGGAATCCGCGCAAGCGCAAGCACCAGCGTCGGACGGCGTGCCGCCCGCGCCGCGCAAGGCGGCCGACCGCAAGCTGAAGCGCCGCGTCAGCACCGCGCTCGCTCGCACGAAAAACCTGAACGCGACACGCATCCTCGTGCGGGTGCGCGACGGCGGCGTGACGCTCGCCGGCTCGGTCACCGATACGACCCAGGTGAATCTCGCGGCGGCGGTCGCGCGGCGCGTCGACGGCGTGACGTCGGTATCGAACCAGTTGCGCATCGACGGCCAGCAGCCGTGATGTTCCGCGCATCGCGCGATCCTTTTCCACTACGAGGCATGATCCGATGCAAATTCATCGACGCTTTACCCCGTCCCGGCGAGGCCACCGGCTGGCCGGCGCCTTCGCGCTGGCGGCCGGCGGGCTCGCGCTCGCAGCGACGGTCGCCGCTGCAACCGACGGTGCTGCACCGACCGGCATGATGCAGGGCTTCCCGCCGCCGGCCGACCGGATCGTCGACAAGGCGAACGCGTTCACGCCGGCCCGGCTGCGCTGGGCGTTGAGCAACACGCGGCTGCTCGCGCCGACGGCCGGCATCCGGCATGCGGCCGCGCCGATGCCGCTCCCCGAGCAGCCGGCGCCCGGTCTCGACGCGCTGCCCGTGACGATCGGCGGCGAGACGCTGACGCTCGACGCGTACCTGCGTGCGACCCACACCGACGGCTTCATCGTGCTGCGGCGCGGCCGGATCGTCTACGAGCGCTACTTCGACGGCTTCCGGCCCGACCAGCCGCACGCATGGGCGTCGATGACGAAATCGGTGACGGGGCTGCTCGCCGCGCAGATGATCGAATCCGGCGTGCTCGATGCGAATGCGCCGCTGTCGCGCACGGTGCCGGAGCTGGCCGACACGCCGTTCGGCAGCGCGACGCTGCAGCAGAACCTCGATATGGAAGTGCCCACCGCGTATGCGCCGGGCATCCCGCCCGATCTCGGGCTGTTCGGTGCGGTCGGGCTCGTGCCGCACCGCGAAGGCGCGCCGGCGAGCATCACCGATTTCCTGCTGACCGTGCGGCGCGTGCCGGACGCCGCGCCGGGCAGCGTATGGTTCTACCAGAACGGGTCGCCGGAAGCCGTTTCGTGGGCGATGCAGCGTGCGACGGGGCAGTCGTGGAGCGCGCTGGTCGAGCGGTGGCTGTGGCGCGATTTCGCGGAAGACGATGCGTACGTCGCGGTCGACCGCAATGCGATGGCGATGGCGAGCGGCGGGCTGTACACGACGCTGCGCGACGCCGCGCGCTTCGCGGAACGCGTGCGCACCGGGCTCGCCGGCGCGCGCGGCACGCTGCCGGCCGCGACGATCCGCGCGGCATTGCAGCCGGCGCACAACGCGGCGCTGTTCGCGAAGGGCAACGTGGTGCCCGGCAAGGACGGCTACGCGTATCGCGACTACTGGTATCAGGTGAACGATGGCGATGGTGCGTTCGCGGCCGCGGGGCGCTTCGGCCAGGCGATCCTCGTCGATCCGAAAACCGCGCTGACGATCGTGAAGTTCTCGTCGTCGCCGGACTTCGCGCCGCGCGCGCTCGATGCGCGGGGCGAGGCGACCCGGCCGCGCGCGGCGCTCGAGCGCGGCAATGCGCTGAGCGCGGTGGCGCGCGCGGTCGCGGAGCAACTGCGGTAACGCGACGCCCGGACGCGCGATAAGCGGGCTATCGGGGAAAGCCGTATAGCCGCGTCGCGCGTTGCCGTTTCGTCAGCTTGCTCATGCAAGCCATTCACGTCAGATCGAAGCGCGCACGGTCCAGCGGGCCTGCGCGCTTTCGCCTTTCCAGCAGTGCCTCCCACGCCTGCTCACTTTTCGTCCATTTGCGGGTAATGGCGTTTTTCGAGGGTTATACGACCTTTGAGCCATTTGCGTCCCGTTCCATACTTCACATGAGCGATCGAGCCGGAGCCCGCATGCAAACGCGATGACGCGTCGCCTATCCGGCCTGGTCAATTACGACATGAAAAGGAACGGAAGATGCGACTCAAGAGCAAATCGGCATTGATCACGGGCGGCACCAGCGGCATTGGTCTGGCCACCGCGAAGCTGTTCATTTCAGAAGGCGCGCGCGTCGCGGTGACGGGGCGCGACGAAAGCGTATTCGAGCGCGTGAAGGCGGAGCTCGGCGAGCATGCGGTCGTGCTCAAGGGTGATGTGCGGTCGCTCGACGACATGCGCGCGATTGCCGGCGAGGTTAACGAGAGGTTCGGCGGTCTCGACGTGGTATTCGCCAATGCCGGCTGGGCGTTCCCGTCCGCCGTCAACGACATCGACGACACGCTGTACAACGACATCATGGACGTCAACGTCAAGGGCGTGGTGTTCACGCTTCAAGCGGCGCTGCCGTACTTGCGTGAAGGTTCTTCGGTGATCCTCAATACCTCGTTCGTCGCGCAGACCGGCAAGCACGGCATCTCGCTGACCGCCGCGGCGAAGGCCGCCGTGCGCTCGCTGGCCCGCAGCTGGTCGTACGAATTTCTCGACCGGAAAATCCGCTTCAACGCGATCGCGCCCGGCGCGATCGATACGCCGCTGCTTTCGAAGTGGGGCAAGCCCGACGAATGGGTGCGCGACCGCAAGGCCGAATTCGCCGAAGCGATTCCGGTGGGCCGCATGGGCCACGCCGACGACATCGCGTACGCGGCGCTCTATCTCGCCAGCGACGAATCGTCGTTCGTCGTCGGCACCGAGCTGGTGGTCGATGGCGGGGCGTCGCAGCTTTGAGCCTGCGCTGCACGCTTCCTGAGCCGGCACGTCATCCCGGCTCATCCCCATACCGATTTGACGTCCGCCACGCCGTTCGCGGTGGCGGTTATTCGATCCGGCCCGGCGTGGTCGCGCTCGCCCATGGGCCGAAGTGCAAGGAGCAATCATCTTGACCGACAGTAGCGACAATCATGCCCCGCGCGGGCAATTCACGCGGGCAGGCCGTTCGCGCCGCGATGTCCTGAAGTTCGGCAGCGCCGCCACCCTCGGCGCCGTGCTGGGCGGCGGCGCGTTGCTCGGGCACGCCGCGCCTGCGCCGGCACCGACGGGCAGCGCAGGGCTGCTTGCGCCGACCGAGCCGCTCAACATCCTGATCGTCAATTACGACGGCGGCACGCTGCTCGACTTCGCGGGCCCGAGCGAGATCTTCCACCGGCTGCCGAATACGAACGTTCGCTACGCGAGCCTCGACGGCGGCAACGTGACGCTCGAATTCGGCGTGGTGTACGGGAAGACCGAACGGCTGGCCGATATCGACCGGACCGACGTGATCCTCGTGCCTGGCGGCTCCGATTTGTCGGCGCCGATGCGTCCGGCGTATCAGGCGCAGATCCGGCGTCTGGCGGAAAGCGCCAAACACGTGACGTCGGTGTGCAACGGCTCGCTCGTGCTTGCGGCGACGGGCGTGCTCAATGGCAAGCGCAGTGCCTGCCATTGGGCGTTCGTCAACAAGCTGGCCGAGTACGGCGCGATTCCCGTTCCCGATCGCTTCGTCGAAGACGACAACGGCCGCTTCATGAGCGGTGGCGGGGTGACGGCGGGCATCGATTTCGCACTGCGCGTGGCGGCGAAGCTGCGCGGCCAGCAGGCCGCCGAATACACGCAGCTCGTCGTCGAATACGATCCCGATCCGCCGTTCCACTCCGGTCATCCGAGAGATGCGCGACCCGAACTCGTCGCGATGGTCGACAAGAAGCTGCCCGGCGCATCGAAGGGACTCGCGCGCGTTCCCGGCGTCCGCTGACACGCTGGCCGGCGATGCGTGCAGGGTCGCCGCCTCTTCAATTCAAACCCGATTCGGAAATCATACGATGCGACGGATTCATCTTTGTACGGCCGCGCTTGCAGCGTGCGTGTCTTTTTTTGCACTCGCGGCGCCGGCTGTCGCCGGTGGTGCGCAACGCTTGCCCGAAGCGGCGATCAAGGCCGAAAACGCACGGTGGGCGGATGCCTTTGCGCGAGGGGACTACGACGCGATCGGTCGCCTCTATACCGACGACGGCACGCTCTTGCCGCCGGGCGGCGACAAGGTCACCGGGCGCCGCGCGATCACCGAGTACTTCACCGGCGGGTATGCCGGATCGAAACCCGGCACCGTATCGTTCAGCAATGACGAGTTCTACGGTAACGACCGGGTCGTGACGGAGGTATCGGATGTGGAGGTTCGCGACGGGGACGGAAAGCTCAAGATCCGCGCGAAGCAGACGCTCGTCTTCCTGAAGCAGGGCGGCACGTGGAAGCTGCATCGCGACATGTGGAACGCTTACCCGCCCGTCAAGGACTGACGGCCCTCGACGTCCGGCGAAATGGCGCGCTACGTGCCCACACGCCCATCGCCGGTTAGCGGGAAGTGGACCACGCAGCGCATTGATCGGCAGGCGTTCGATCAGCGCGCTGCGTTCGACCTGCTCTCGCGCCGAATCGCTTGCGGCGGGTGTCCGAGCAGCTTGATGAAGGCCCGGCGCATCCGTTCCGGATCGGTGAATCCCACCGCCAGCGCAATCTGTTCGATCGGTTCGCTGCCGCCCTGCAGACGCAGCCTCGCCGCTTCGACGCGCAAGCGCTCGACCGCCCTCGCCGGCGTTTCACCGGTTTCCCGGCGAAATGCGCGCCCGAACTGCCGCACACTCAAGCTCGCTGCATCGGCGAGCCGTTCGACCGGCAACGCTTCGGCCAGGTGTTCGCGGGCGAAATTCAGTGCGATGCGGATGCGATCCGATTCCGGCTCCATCTGCGACATCGCGGAGAATTGCGACTGCCCGCCGGGCCGCCGATACGGCACGACCAGCAGCCGCGAGACCTCGCGCGCGATCTCCGCACTCATGTCCCGTTCGATCATGCCGAGCGCCAGGTCGATGCCGGAGGCGATGCCTGCCGATGTCCAGACGCGGCCATCGACCACATAGATACTGTCGCCGTCGACCCGCGTGCGAGGGAAGCGTGACTGCAACTGCGCGGCGTATCGCCAGTGCGTCGCGGCTCTCAAGCCGTCGAGCGAACCGGTTTCCGCCAGCAGAAATGCACCCGTACACACGCTGGCCACTCGCGACGCCTTGGCGGCCAGCTTGCTGGCCGCGGCGATGTTTTCCGAGGTCTGCATCGGCGCGATATCGCCGCCGACGAACACGATGGTGTCG
>Ga0209371_1000697_pt1 | contig 28520 bp, 24 predicted proteins | sample AgamicAtAmrz_FD_187165 | JGI IMG/M metagenome (GOLD analysis project Ga0209371, IMG submission 187165) | Agave microbial communities from Guanajuato, Mexico - At.Am.rz (SPAdes) (version 2) | ecosystem: Host-associated > Plants > Roots > Rhizosphere | place: Guanajato, Mexico | collected 2012-06-07
CTCGCGCCTCATGACCAGCCTCTCAAACCCGCTCGATAACCGTCGCCGTGCCCATGCCTGCGCCGATGCAGAGCGTGACGAGCGCGGTGTTCAGATCGCGCCGCTCCAGCTCATCCAGTACCGTGCCGAGGATCATCGCGCCGGTTGCGCCCAGCGGATGGCCCATGGCGATGGCGCCGCCATTGACGTTCATCCGGTCATGATCGATGTCGAAGGCCTGCATGTAGCGCAGGACCACGGCGGCGAAGGCTTCGTTGAGCTCGAAAAGATCGATATCGGCAAGCGACATGCCGGTCTTTTTCAGGAGCTTTTCGGTCACATCAACCGGACCGGTCAGCATCAGCGCCGGGTCGGAGCCGATATTGGCGAAGGCCTTGATGCGGGCACGCGGTTTCACGCCCATTGCCTCACCGCCCGCCTTCGAACCAACCAGCACGGCGGCAGCGCCATCGACGATGCCGGACGAATTGCCCGCATGGTGCACATAATTGATCCGCTCCACTTCCGGATGCGCCATGATGCCGACGGCTTCGAAGCCGCCCATTTCACCCGGCATCTGGAAGGACGGGTTGAGCGAAGCCAGCGCCTGCATGTCCGTGCCGGGGCGCATATGCTCATCGCGGTCGAGGATCGTCAGACCGTTTGAGTCCTTCACCGGAATGACCGACTTGTTGAAATAGCCCTTTTCCCAGGCATGCGCCGCACGCTTCTGGCTTTCGACGGCATAGGCGTCGACATCGTCACGGGAGAAGCCGTATTTGGTGGCGATGAGATCGGCCGACACGCCCTGCGGCATGAAGAAGGCCGGGAAGTTGACCGAGGGGTCCATGTACCAGGCGCCGCCCGACATGCCCATGCCGACGCGCGACATGCTTTCGACGCCGCCGGCGATGACGATATCGTCAGACCCCGCCTTGACCTTGCCGGCTGCGAAATTGATGGCATCGAGACCCGAGGCGCAGAAGCGCGAGATCTGCATGCCCGGGGCTTTGTTGGAATAACCCGCCTCGAAGGCGGCAGCCTTCGGGATCACCGCACCGGCATCCATGACAGGATCGACGCAGCCCATGATGATGTCGTCGACGGCAGAAGTGTCCAGCCCGTTGCGGTCGCGGATGGCTTCCAGTGTCTTGGCGGCAAGGCGAACGGAGGGCACTTCATGCAGGCTGCCATCCTTCTTGCCGCGTCCGCGCGGGGTGCGGACATGGTCGTAGATAAAAACGTCGGTCATTGTTTCTCTCCCTGCGGCGTTGGAAACGCCAGCCTCATCAGAATGCTTCCGCAGCCAGTTCCATCATGGTGTCCGCGCCGGTTTCGATGCGGGCCTTGCGCAGCGCCGTTTCCGGCATGATGCGCTCCATATAAAACTTCGCCGTGACAAGCTTGGTCTTGAGGTAATCCTCGTCCGAAGCGCTGCCTGCCGCAAGCGCTTCGCTGGCCGCTTTCGCCATGCGCGCCTGCATGTAGCCCAGCACCACGATGCCGAAGAGATGCATATAGTCGGTCGAGCCGGCACCGGCATTGTCGGGCTTGGCCATGGCGTTCTGCATGAACCACATGGTTGCGGCCTGCAGGTCGTTCAAGCCCTTCTTCAGGCCCTTGGTGTAAAGGCTAAGCTTTTCATCGGCACGGTTTTCCTCGCAGAAATCGCCGATTTCCTTGAACAGCGCCATCACGGCGCGGCCGCCATTCATGCCGAGCTTACGGCCGACGAGATCGAGCGCCTGAATGCCGTTCGCGCCCTCATAGATCATGGTGATACGCGCATCGCGGACATATTGGCTCATGCCATGTTCCTCGATGTAGCCGTGACCGCCGAAGACCTGCTGCGCCATAACGGCGTGGTCGAAGCCCTTGTCGGTCAGCACGCCCTTGAGGATCGGCGTGACGAGACCGAGCAGGTCGTCTGCCGCCTGCCGCTCCTTCTCATCGGTCGAACGGTGGGCGATATCGGATTGCAGCGCGGTCCAGAGCAGGAAGGCGCGGCCGGCCTCGTTATAGGCCTTGATGGTCATTAGCGTGCGGCGGATATCGGGATGCACGATGATCGGATCGGCCTTCCTGTCGGGGAATTTCGCACCGGAAAGCGAGCGGCCCTGAATACGCTCACGCGCATATTCCACCGCATTCTGATAGGCGATCTCACCGACGGAGAGACCCTGTAGGCCAACGCCAAGGCGAGCCTCGTTCATCATCACGAACATGGCCGACAGGCCCTTGTTCTCCGCACCGAGCAGATAACCCGTCGCATCATCGTAGTTCATGACGCAGGTGGCGTTGCCGTGAATGCCCATCTTGTGCTCGATGGCACCGCAGGTGACGCCGTTGCGCTCGCCAAGCGTGCCGTCTTCCTTGACGAGGAATTTCGGCACGATGAAGAGCGAAATGCCCTTTGTGCCTTCAGGCGCACCTTCGATGCGGGCGATCACCAGATGGACGATATTGCCCGTCATGGAATGTTCGCCGGCGGAGATGAAGATCTTCTGACCGGAAATTTTGTAGCTGCCGTCAGCCTGCGGCACGGCCTTGGTGCGCAGCAGGCCGAGATCGGTGCCGCAATGGGGTTCGGTGAGGTTCATGGTGCCGGACCATGTGCCTTCCACCATCTTCGGCAGGTAGGTGTCCTTCTGCTGCTGCGTGCCATGCACCAGAATGGCGGCAATCGCACCCTGCGTCAGGCCGGGATACATCATCAGCGACAGGTTGGCCGACGACATATATTCGCCGATGGCGGCATGAAGCGTATAGGGCAGCCCCTGCCCGCCGAATTCCGGCGGAACGGCAAGACCAATCCAGCCGCCTTCACAATAGGCGTCATAAGCATCCTTGAAACCATCCGGCACGGAGACCGAACCGTCATCGGCGCGCTTGCAGCCCTGTTGATCGCCGGAAAGGTTGAGCGGGAAAAGCCGTTCTTCGGCAAGCTTTGCGGCTTCGCCGGTAATGGCCTCGATCATGTCGGGGGTTGCATCCTCGAAGCCGGGCAGGTTGTTATACCGCTCGAGGCCGAGAACGTCGTTCAGGATAAAAAGCGTGTCTTTAACTGGGGCCTTGTAAACAGGCATTACCGATGTTCCTCCGCATCGTGGGCGCCGGCGATAATCCGGCCGATATGGGATGACAATATTTGACGTGCGCGTAAACGTCAAATAAATTTCAGCGGAATATCCCTTCTCCTTTTTCGCGGAATGGACGTCCGGCCCGGCGCAGGGCTGCCGCGTGCCACAAAAGTTAAAAAATTCCGACCATAGTTAACCACTTCTTTACCACGTTTCGTGAATTCTCCCGACAGAGGTAACTGCTTCGTACTCCGGCGCATTTTCCTCAACGGGGGCGAATACCGGCTCTAGGATTGCTGCATGTTGCGGCGACGGCGTGTCCAGGCAGGCAACGTCGCGACGGATAACCGGGCACGGCGGGCGGAAGCGAAGCGAGCGAAAAGATGAACGGATTGCGATCGAAAACCCAACAGCCAAGCGACAGATCGTCTCTTGATGCGCTCAATCGCACCATTGAAGGCCTTGAAGCCCGTATCGAGGGGCTGATGAGCCAGAAGTTCCCGCGCGACCCCCGGGCCGCGAGCGCTCAGCCCGAAGCGAAAAGCGAGGCTTATGCCGCGCGCGCCGCCGTCACACCGCCGCAGCTCGATCCCGTTAACGAAATCCGCCAGCGCCAGCGTCTCCTCGAGGCGAGCTTCCAGCGCCCGCAGGAACCCGCCGCCCGGCCGGAACGGACGATTACCAGACCGCTTGCACCGGAATACCGGCCGAGGGACGCACAGCAGGCGGCGGCCGCTCCCGCACCACGCGCGCGTTCCATCCCGCCCTATCAGGAACCGCAGCGCAATGACGCGGCCCTGCAGGAAATCGCCCAGGCGCTCGTCAATCTGCGGCATGAGCTGAAGCACGACATTGCCGAGGGCGTTGCCCGCGAAGCGCAGGGCCTGCGCGCCGAGATCCGCAATATTCGCGCGGTGGCGGAAGACCAGCAGTTCATCGGCGATCTGCGCGACGATATCGCACGTCTGGCCGGCAGCATCGACCAGCTCGGCAATCTGGCATCTCCCGATGCCTACGGGCTGCGCAACGAATTCGAGGACCTGCGCCTGACGATCGACCAGCTTGCGCGCGAAGACAGCGTGCACCGGATCGAAAGCCGCTGGAACAATGTGGAAGACACGCTGCGCGGTTTCGACGCCGGCGCGTTGCAGGATGAGATCGTTTCGCTCGCCTATCGTCTCGATGACATCAAGACGCAGCTCGGCGGCATGAGCAACAATCCGGCCGTGCGCGTGCTCGAAGACAAGCTGATCGCCATCGCCAGCGCCGTGGAGCAGCTCGGCAAGCACATGCAGCCGAACGAAGCGGCCTTTACCGAACAGTTTTCCGGTCTCGACCAGCGGCTGGACGAAATCAGCCGCGCCATTGCCGCAACCGGCACGCGCGCCAATGCGCAGGCAACGGACAATGCGCTGGCGCAGCGTCTGGAAAACCGGCTGAACGGCCTTGCAGAACAGCTCGGCGACATCAACCGCCTTGCCGCCGCAAAGCCTGAACCGGCGCTGGACCTGACCGCCCGCCTTGAAGCGCTGGCCGGCAAGATCAACGAACTCAGCACCGCCCGCGATGCCGCGCAGTTGCATGAGCGGCTGGACCAGCTTTCCCTGCTTCTGGAGCGTTCGCAGCGCCCCTCGCAACAGGCGGAACTGACGTCTTTCCTCAGCGACATTTCCCGCAAGATCGACGCGCTGGATCACGGCGCCGTCAATGACGGTCTGGCCGAACGGCTCGACCTGCTCTCGCGTCGGATCGAGGACCTCGACTATCGTTACAGCCAGCCGCAGCCGGCATCGGGCCTCAGCGAAAGTGCCTTCTCGCGTCTGGAAGAGCGGCTCGGCAATATTGCCGCCCGTCTCGACGAGACCGCCCATGCCGCGCCCGCCGACAGCCACGCGCTGGCAAGCCTCGAAAACCAGATCGCCCATCTCTCGACGCTGATCAGCCAGCCGATGCAGATGCAGGCCGCAGGCATGCCGCCTGAACTCGATGCCCGCATGGCGGCCATCGAAGACTATATGGCGTCCAACGACGAATATATCATCGAAGCAGCCCGGCAGGCGGCCGAGGCCGTTCTGGACGCCTATACCCGCAACAATCTCTCGGCCGGCGCAAACCTTGCCGACATGACCATGCTGACCGATCTTGCGACCGATCTGCGCAATCTCGAAGCCTTGAGCCGCAACACCGAAGAGCGCACGCACCGCACATTCGAAGCGCTGCATGAGACGTTGGTGCAAATCGCCGGCCGGCTGGATAACCTCGACAATGCTCCCGTCTACCGCGAAGAGGCCGCGCCCCGCAGCGTCGCGAAGCCTGTATTGGCCCCTGCGCACGAAGATATATCCATGCCGGCCGCAATCTTCCCGGAAGAGGGTTATATTGCCGAAGAACAGGCCATTCTCGACGCCGACGGGAAAGATGGAGATGCCATCGTGCCTCCTGCTGCGGCGAAGCCCGCGAAGGCGGAAAAAAAGAGCCTGCTTGCCGGCCTGACGAAGCGTTTCAAGACAGGTACTGCAAAGACCGTCAAAACCGCAGAAGAACCCGTATCGGCCTCCTCCTCCGCCCGCACGCAGATCGAGCCAGCCCCGTCGCTCGATCCGATCGACGTTCTGCCGGCGGGTCAGGAGAACGAACTTCTGGAGCCGGGTTCGGGTGCGCCCGATATCAAGAAAATCCTCGAGCGCGTGCGCGCCAGCCAGGTGGCCGCCAGCGGCAAGGCCGCAGACGCCGAAGGACGGACGGATTTCATTGCCGCCGCCCGTCGTGCGGCGCAGGCCGCCGCCATGGAAACATCGCCGGAGAAGCTTGATACCGGCAAGAAGGGCCGCAAGGCCGAGGCATCGGGGCTTTCGCGCTATCGCCGCCCGCTGCTGCTCGGCATCGGCGCCATTCTTCTGGCAATGATGGCCATGCCGCTCGTCAAGACGCTGATCGGCGGCGCGGAAGCTCCGGCGCCGGTCATCGAGCAGAAGCAGGACAATGGCCCGGTCTCCGCGCTTCCCGAAGCGGGCGACAAGGCCGTGACCATTCCGTCCGACCTCGCCATCGATCCGGAACAGTCAGCATCCGCAGACAGCATCGAAAACACCGCACCGGCGCAAAACACCATCGATCCCCGCACCGTCGGCGGCGCACCGCTGCCTGACGAGCCGCCGGTTGCCGACGTTCCCGCAGTGGATGCGGCAAATTCCGGCACCGTCGCGCAGAACGAACCTTCGGCTCCGGCTCAGGTCGCCGCCACGGCTGTTCCCGCCCAGGACGCCATCACCGTTCCCGCCGGCATCGAGCCGGCATCGCTTGCAGAAGCGGCCGCCAAGGGCGACACGCAGGCGCTGTTCGAGATCGCAGCCCGCTACACCGATGGCCGCGGCGTTGCCGCCGACCGCACCGAGGCGGCAAAGTGGTACAAGCTCGCCGCTGATCGTGGCCTTGCACCCGCGCAATATCGTCTCGCCAATCTCTACGAGAAGGCGAACGGCGTCGAACGCAACCTTCCCGAAGCCAAGCGCTATTACACGCTGGCCGCGGAACAGGGCAATGCTGGCGCCATGCACAATCTCGCCGTCCTGCTCGCCTCCGATGCGGCCGGTCAGCCGGATTTCGCCGCCGCCGCGCAATGGTTCATCAAGGCTTCCGACCTCGGCGTTCGTGACAGCCAGTTCAACCTCGCCATTCTCTATGCGCGCGGCAGCGGCGTGAAGCAGGACATCGAGGAATCCTACAAGTGGTTCGCCATCGCAGCCAGGGATGGTGACGCCGATGCCGCCCAGAAACGCGACGAAGTGGCAGGGGCCTTGAACCCGCAGCAGCTTCAGAGCGCAAAGGCCAAGGTGGACGCCTGGAAGGTCAAGCCGCTTTCGGAAGATGCCAACAGCGTCAACCCGCCCGAAGAATGGGCCGGCAAGGAAGGCGTGAAAACCGCCTCCGTGGACATGGAAAAGGCGATCCGCAACATTCAGGCGATCCTGAACAAGAACGGTTTCGATGCCGGCCAGCCTGACGGCAAGCTCGGCAAGAACACCGTGACGGCCATCAAGGACTTTCAGAAGTCCGTGGGCCAGACGCCGGACGGCCGCATTACCAACGAGCTGGTGACCGCGCTTCTCGCCCGCAACAAATAAACATTCGAGAACCGGCGAAGCGGCCCCCTGGCCGCTTTCGCTCAGCCCGGCGCAGGAATGTGGCCGGCTGCCGACACACGGCCGCTATCTTTCCAAATTATCAACGTATTTACCGTTGAATGTTGACAGGTCAGGCCCTCGCGGGCATGACGGATGAAGGCCGGGCATGCCCGGTCTTTTCAGACAGAAAGTGTAAATCGCGGCGCGGCCCCCTCACCCGGACAAGCCCTGCCGCCCGGAACCATTTGCCCGAGGTCCGAGCCGTGACTGTCTATCTGCCGATCGCAGAACTGTCGGTGAATATTTTCATCATTCTCGGCATGGGCGCGGCCGTCGGTTTTCTTTCCGGCATGTTCGGCGTGGGCGGCGGCTTTCTGATTACCCCGCTTTTGATTTTCTACAATATTCCGCCTGTGGTGGCCGTGGCGACGGGTGCAAACCAGGTGGTCGCCTCCTCCGTGTCAGGCTCGATCACGCATTTCCGGCGCGGAACGCTCGACGTCAAGCTCGGCAGCGTCCTCCTTGTGGGCGGTCTGGTGGGGGCGACGGTCGGCGTGTGGATATTCTCCTTCCTGCGCAGCATCGGCCAGCTCGATCTCATCGTCTCGCTGCTCTACGTCATCCTGCTCGGCACCGTCGGCGGGCTGATGCTGAAGGAAAGCATTTCGGCGCTTCGCCGCGCCGCCCGCAACGAAACCGTGACGCTGCGCCGGCCGGGCCACCACAACTGGGTGCACCGCCTGCCGCTGAAAATGCGGTTCAAGAAATCGAAGATCTATCTCAGCATCATTCCCATCGTCACGCTGGGTTTCGGCATCGGCATCCTCACCTCGATCATGGGTGTGGGCGGCGGCTTCATCATGGTGCCGGCGATGATCTATCTCCTGCGCATCCCCACCAGCGTGGTTGTCGGCACCTCGCTGTTCCAGATCATTTTCGTAACCGCCTATACGACCGTGGTTCAGGCGGCGACCAACTATTCCGTCGATGTGGTTCTGGCCTTCATCCTGATGGTGGCGGGCGTCATCGGCGCGCAATATGGCGTGCGCGTCGGCCAGAAACTGCGCGGCGAACAGCTGCGCGCCCTGCTTGCGCTTCTCGTTCTCGCCGTCGCGCTTCGCCTTGCCGTATCGCTGGTGGTGCGCCCGGAAGACCTGTTTTCGGTGGCCGTTGGGGGGTTAGGTTATTGACCCGCCATTTGCTGCTTGCCGCCCTTGCGCTGGCCTCATGCCTCACCCTCGGGCAAATCGCTTCGGCCCAGACGCCGCCGCTTGCCCTGCCGCCCGGCCCGCAGCAGCGATCCCTGCTGGAAAATATCGAAATCGGCGCATCGACGACCGAAATTCCAATTGCTTCCGATTTTCGCGGCGCGGATTTCACGCTTTTCGGCGCGCTGAACAATACCGACCAGCTACTGCTCGCCATCGGGCAATATGACATTGTCGTGACGCTTGAGGGTCCGAGTGATTACATGACAGTGCGCAAAAAGGAACGCGTGGCGGGCATCTGGATCAATACCAGCGCCATCACCTTCACACCGCTGCCGGAATCCTATTCCATGGCCAGCACGCGCAATATCAGCGATGTCGCCTCGCCCGGAACGCTCCGCGCCATGGGGCTTGGCGTCGACCATCTGTCACTGAAAAGCGCGGTCTTTTCCGGCGTGCCCGACAATGTCTTCGATTTTCAGGAGGCCTATCGGCGTCTGAAGCTTTCCAGCGGCATTTATCGCAACGACACGACCGGGGTGCGGCTGGAGCGCACTGGCCTGTTCTGGGCGACCCTGCGCCTGCCGGCCAATGTGCCGAACGGCGTGCACACCGCCCGCGCCTATCTCTTCAAGAGCGGCAAATTCATCGCCCAGCGCGAACTGAAACTGCGCGTCGTCAAAACCGGCATGGAGCAGGCGATCACCGACGCCGCGCATCAGACGCCGCTTGCCTATGGCGCACTCTGCGTTCTGCTTGCCGTCGTGACCGGCTGGGGCGCCAGCATCATCTTCCGCAAGGACTGATCGGTTTTCATCCCGCAAAAGAGAGCGTCTGCCGCCCCTGTCGGCAAAGATAGCATTCGCTTCCGCCATCGGTTTGCAGTAAAATTCAAGGCGTTACAATCATACATGCAGCTCAAGGCGAAATGTGCGGTTGTGACCGGGATGAAAAGGAGAAATGTCATGTTCAAGCACATTCTCATTCCCACCGATGGCTCGCCGCTGGCACAGATCGCAATCGACCAAGGGTTCGCTCTCGCCAAGGAGGCAGGCGCAAAGGTGACCGTCGTGACGGTATCGGAACCCTTTCATGTGATTGCCAGCGATGTCGAGGATATTGCCGCCATTGCCGAAGAAGAATTCCACCGCTGCGAGGAAGCGGAACATCTGCTGAGGGATACGCAGGCGCAGGCCAATTCCATGGGGCTGGATTGCGAAGCGCTGCTGGCGCGGGCGGGCAGGCCCGACGAGGCGATCATCGAAGCCGCCAACAGGAGCGGCTGCGATCTCATCGCCATGGCCTCGCACCGGCGCCGGAGCTTCGTGGAAATGCTGCTCGGCAGCGTCACGGCCAAGGTGCTGAAGAATTCGAAGATACCCGTTCTGGTCTACCGGCAATAGAGCATTTCCAGTAAAACTGCGTATGCGGCTTTACGTCCGGAAAATACGCTCAGCCGAGAAGATTTGAAAACCGCACCGAATAGATGCGGTCCCTCCCCATCAGATGCGCGACGAGAGCGGCATGATCGAACAGGCCGCGCATGGCCTTGTGCCGCAAATCCAGCCCGCCGCTCATGACCCCGAAAGCCGGCATCAACAGACGCGAACCGTCGGTGGCGAAACAGGGCCGCCTCACCGTCTTTTCGCGGCGGCGGACCGTGGCGGAGGGATGCAGGTGCCCGGCGATTTCGCCGGCGGCATCGCCCAACTTTGGCTCGTGGCGGAAGACGAGAGTGCCGTAAAACATTTCATCCACCGAAGAGCCCGGCAGATCGACCGTGCCGTCGGGATCGTGATTGCCGTTGATCCATATCCATTCGCGACCACGGGCCATGTCGCGGATGAGCTCGCGCAACGGCAGCGGCAGATACTCGGAACCGACGCGATCATGGAAATTATCGCCAAGGCTGACCACGATCTTCGGATCGTAACGGCTGACGAGGGAGGAGAGGATTTTAAGCGTGGCGATGGTGTCGTATGGCGGCAGCATGCGTCCGCGCCTTGCAAAGGCCGCGCCTTTTTCCAGATGCAGATCGGAGACGACGAGCAGCGACAGGTCCGGCAGGTAAAGCCCGCCCAAGGGATCGCACCAAGCGGCGACGCCTTTGATGGCGGTTTCGCTGCCAAAGCATTCGAAGCCATTGGAAAATCTGTCGCTCAATGTCAGCCGGCTCAGCACTTTTACCTTTGTTCCTTCATTCCGCTCAGATGTTTCAGGACATGGCCTCGGCGATCAGCTCGTCTGCGGCCTCGGCCAGCACATCGTCCATCGCCTCACCCGCCACCGTCTCGCGACCGATTTCCAGCATGACCGGAACGGCAAGCGGCGAGACATGTTCCAGCGCGCGGTGGGTGGTGTGGCCCTTGATTCGCTTCAGCATATCGCCAAGACGGCCAATGTCCAAAAGTCCCGCTGCGGCATCCCGCCGCGTCGCTTCCAGCAGGATATGATCCGGCTCATGGCTGCGAAGAACGTCATAAATAAGATCGGCAGAGACCGTGACCTGCCGGCCGGTCTTTTCCTTGCCGGGATGGCGGCGCTCGATCAGACCGGAAATGACGGCGCAATTGCGGAAGGTGCGCTTCAGCATGAAGGATTCATCCAGCCATGCCTCCAGATCGTCGCCCAGCATGTCCTCGTCCAGCAGGTCTGCAAGCGAAAGGCGGCGGGATTTCAGCCGCCTGCCGATATCTTCCATGGCCCAGATGGCGAGCGAATAATCGGTGGCGACGAAACCCATGGGTTTTGCACCGGCCCGTTCCAGCCGCCGCGTCAGAAGCATGCCGAGCGTCTGGTGCGCCAGCCGCCCCTCGAAGGGATACATGACCATGAAGAAGCGCTTGCGGAAGGGGAAGGTCTCGACCAGCAGCTCGTCGCGCTTGGGGATGATCGACTTTTCCTTCTGGATCGCCAGCCAGTCGCGCACCTGATCCGGCAGGGCATGCCAGCGCGTCGGGTCTGCCAGCATGGAGCGCACCTGATCCGCGAGATAGGTGGAGAGCGGGAACTTGCCGCCGGCATAGGAGGGTATCTTCGGGTCCATCGAAAAGGCCTGCGAGACCAGGCATTCATTCTCCCTGATACCTTCGAAGCGCAGCACCTTGCCGGCGAAGAGGAAGGTATCGCCCTGCACCAGCTGCTCAAGGAAATATTCCTCGACCTTGCCGAGCGACATGCCGCCGCGCCCGACCGTGCCCTTGGCATTGCGCTTGACCATGCGGACATTGAGTTCCGCCGCCTCGACGATGGTGCCGAGGTTGAGGCGATATTGCTGTGCGACCGCCGGATTGGAGACGCGCCAGCGACCGTCCTTCATCTGGCGGATGCGGGCGTAACGCTCATAGGTGCGCAGCGCATAACCGCCGGTGGCGGTGAAATCCACCACCCGGTCGAAGGTGGCCCGCGGCAGATCGGCATAGGGCGAGGCGCTGGTCACTTCGCGATAGAGATCGTCCGCATCGAAGGGCTCGGCGCAGGCCATGCCGAGCACATGCTGGGCGAGAACATCGAGCGCGCCCTCGGCAATCGGCGGCGTATCCTGCGCGCCGATATAATTGGCATCAAGGGCTGCCCGGCACTCCATCACCTCGAAACGGTTGGCGGGAACGAGGATCGCCTTTGACGGCTCATCCATGCGGTGATTGGCGCGGCCGATGCGCTGGGCAAGGCGGCTTGCGCCCTTCGGCGCACCGACATGCACGACGAGGTCGACATCGCCCCAGTCTATGCCGAGATCGAGCGTGGAGGTGGCGACGACGGCACGCAATTTGTTTTCCGCCATGGCCGCTTCCACCCTGCGGCGCTGGCCGGCATCCAGCGAACCGTGATGCAGCGCAATCGGCAGATTATCGTCATTAATGGTCCAGAGTTCCTGGAAGATCAGCTCCGCCTGCGAGCGCGTGTTGACGAAGATCAGCGTCGTCTGATGGTCCTTCAGCGCGGCGTACAAGTCCTTCATGGCGTAACGGGCCGAATGGCCGGACCACGGGATGCGCTCTTCCGTGCTCAGGATGGAGATATTCGGCTTTGCCCCGCCTTCGACGGTGATAAGCCCAGCGGGCGGCTCACCCTCCCCCTGCGGCGCGAGATAACGGCGCAAATCCATCGGTTCCGCCACTGTGGCCGAAAGGCCGATGAACCGCACATGGGGCGCGTGCCGGCGCACCCGGGCGAGCGCCAGCGCCAGCAGATGGCCGCGTTTGGAGGTGACGAGCGAATGCAGCTCGTCCAGCACCACATATTTCAGGTCACGGAAAAAGCGCTCGGCCTCCTTGTTGGCGAGCAGCAGCGAGACCTGCTCCGGCGTCGTCAGCAGAATATCCGGTGGCTTCACCTTCTGGCGCTGGCGTTTGCCCTGCGGCGTATCGCCCGTACGGGTCTCGATGGAAATCGGCAGGCCCATTTCGGAGACGGGTCTGGTGAGGTTGCGTTCGATATCCACCGCCAGCGCCTTGAGCGGCGAGATATAGAGCGTGTGCACGCCTACGAAGCCGGAGCCCGGCGGCACCTTGCCGCGCCCCGCCAGATCGGTGAGCGAGGCCATGAAGCCGCCCAGCGTTTTGCCGGCGCCCGTGGGCGCGATCAGCAGCATGTTCTCGCCGCCGCGCGCCCGTACCATCAGCTCCAATTGATGGGCGCGCGGAGACCACCCCTTTTCGGCAAACCATTTCTGGAATGGAAGGGGCAAAGCGCCGACATGAGCGCCGGAAATGGGAGACTCGGTGTGTTTCACGTCTTCAAGGTAGTGAAAAACCTGCAAAAAAGAAGGGCGGAACGGGACCACTTGACAGAAAGCGTAATCGCGGATAAATTTTATCCACGATACTGAAACGAACCGCACAGGGACAAGTCGGATGAAACTCGGCGACGGCGTGGAACAGGCCATTCACAGCGTGGGCATGCTGGCGGGACTTTCCGAAGGTGGCGTGCTGTCTGCCGCGGCGCTGGCGGAATTTCACGGCGTTTCCACGAGCTATCTGCTGAAGCATCTCCAGTCGCTGTCCAATGCCGGGATTGTCGCCACCGTGCCGGGGCCGAAGGGCGGTTACCGTCTGGCTAGGGCGACCGACAGGATCACCCTGCTCGATATCGTGCTGGCTGTCGAAGGGCCGCAACCCGCCTTCCGCTGCGCGGAAATCCGCCAGCGCGGACCGAACCCCTTGCCGGGGCGTTATTTCACCAAGCCCTGCGGTATCAACGCCGCAATGCTGAAAGCGGAGAAGGCCTATCGGGCCGAACTCGCCAAAACCACGATCGCCGACATTCTGGGCGATCTCGCCGCCAATGACGATGGCGGGATTGCCGCGCGAGGCTGCGCCTTTCTGGAGCTGAACGAGCGCAAAACAGCAACGCGCTGATACAGCCACACCTTAACCAACCCAATGCCGGTCAGCCCAACAGCTTTCCGGACCGATGACGCATGACTTCAAACAGACCCAACCAATGGAGAGACCCATGAAAACCCGTATCAACTATGCCAAAGCATCCCCCGAAGCCTTCAAGGCCGTCATGGCTCTGGAGAATTATGTCCAGAGCAGCGGGCTTGAGCGCCGTTTCGTTCACCTCATCAAGCTGCGTGCCTCGATCATCAACGGCTGCGCTTTCTGTGTGGACATGCATGTGAAGGAAAGCCGCCATGACGGGCTTTCCGAACAATGGATCAACCTGATGAGCGTGTGGCGGGAATCTCCCGTTTATACCCAGCAGGAACGGGCGCTGCTCGGCTGGGTGGACGCGGTGACGAAGATTGCCGAAACCGGCGCCCCGGATGACGCCTTCGAGACGCTGAAGGCGCATTTTTCCGATGAGGATATCGTGAAGATCACCGTCGCCATCGGCGCGATCAACACCTGGAACCGCATCGCCGTGGGTTTCCGCTCGCAGCATCCGGTCGATGCGGCTGCAAAGGCGGCGTGACCTCTTAAACCCGAAACGGGCGGCCGCTACATGGCGATGTAGCGGTCGTTCCTGTGATTGATGGCAAGCGTGAGGTTCATGACCAGCGCGCCGAGGACGGAGCAGATGATGACGAAAGGTGTGGCCACGAAGAACGAACAGGCCAGCACCATGCCATCAAAGGCGAGCTGCACGAGGCCTGCGCGCCAGCCGAAACGATCCTGAAGATAAAGCGCGAGGATACCAAAACCGCCGAGACTGGTGCGATGACGGAACAGCGCCAGCATGCCGGCCGCGACGGTTAATCCGCCAAAGAGAGCCGCAGCAACCGGATTGATGCTCTGAAATGCGAAAAAGCCGGCCATATATTCCGACAGCAGCGCCGTTATGGCGATGGCGCAGAAGGTCTTGACCGTGAAGGCAAGGCCGAGGCGACGGAAGGCGAGATAATAAAACGGCAGATTGACGAGGAAAAACACCGCGCCGAAGCTGAAGCCGGTAGAATAATGCGCCAGAAAGGCAAGGCCGACGGTGCCACCGGTGAGCAGGCCCGCGGCAGAAAGCAGTGTCACACCGAGCGAGACGAGCATGCTGCCGGCCAGAAGGCCCTGGGCATCCTCCAGCAGCGAATGACGATCGGGCGCGGAAGCCCAGATATTCAAGCGCCTGCGTGCAGTCGTATCGCCCATGCCTGTTCCCCTGATTTTCCGGCCTCTGTCGAGCTATTGCGCAAAAGCGCGATGGATTTCAAGCGTGCTTCGCTCAACGCACAACGATGTATCTGTCTGAGCGGTGATTGATGGCGAGAAACATGTTGAGCACGAAAGCGCCGACAATCGAATAGACGACGGTGGCCGGATCGATGACGAGGAAGGCGCAGAGCATCACGAAGGCATCGAAGGCCAGCTGGATGAGACCGGCGCGGACGCCGAAGCGATCCTGAATATAGATGGCGAGAATGCCGATACCGCCGAGGCTGGCACGATGCCGATAAAGCGCCAGCAAGCCGTAACCCAGCAACAGGCCGCCGAGCAGCGCCGCCCAGAGCGGATTAATGCTGTCGATCACCATCCAGCGCGCTTCCACTTCCGTCAGCACCGAAACGAGGCCGATGGCGATGAAGGTCTTGAAGGAAAAGGCAAGACCGAGGCGTCGGAAGGACAGGTAATAAAACGGCAGATTGACGAGGAAGAACAGGAGGCCGAAGCTGATGCCGAAAGCATAATGAAGCAGGAAGGCGACGCCGGCGGTGCCGCCGGTCAGAAGGCCGACCTTGTTCAGAAGATAAAAGCCGAGCGCCGAGACGATGGCACCGGTGACGATGCCCTGCACGTCTTCCACCGGCGCATGTTTGGCCGGATCGGAACTCCACATGCCGTAAACGCTTCTCGTTCTGCTCACGCTTTTTTCCTCAGCTTCAGGCATATTTTGCACTGCAAAAAACATCTGAGCAAGATGGATACGTAAGGAAGCCTGACCTATCGCGAAAATGGCAAGAAACGGAATGTTCAGGCTTTGGCGCGGGCAAGAAAAAGAATGCCGGAAAGGGGTTTTCCGGCATCCTTGCGAATGGTGGTTTTGCTAATTTCGATAAGGGAAAAGCCCGTCCGCTCAAGAAGCTCGGTCACATAGCTCTTCGAATGGGCGTAACGAAGGGATTCCCGCAGCACGAAACCGTCTTCCTCCCCCGCATCCTCCACCGAAAAGGCGAAAAAGCCTGAAGGCGCAAGCAGGGCGGAAACGAGCGGCATGACGGTTTCGAGACTGCCGAGATACATCATCACATCGGCGGCGGCCACAAGGCCGGCGCGGTGCTGCGCAAGCGTGGGGGTGAAGAGCCCCGAGGCCTCCGGCTCCAGCGAAAGATCGGCCTGATCGAGATGATCGTAAAGCCCCTTTTCCTCCGCCTTGGCCAGCATGTTCTGGGAAATATCGAAACCTTCCAGCCGGTTTGCGAAAGCGCGGATTTCAACGCCAAGGAGACCGGTGCCGCAGCCAATATCGACAATGGTGTCGAAGACGCCGCCTTTCGCCGCCTTGCCGATCAGTTCCGCCAGCTTTTGCGGCACGCTGTAATCCAGCTTTTCCACGAGCGAGGTTTCGAAACGGTCAGCGTAGTCGTCGAAGAGCCCTTCCACATAGCGGCTCGGCGGTTGCTCCGGCGTTTCGGCGGCGCCGAGAACCGCGAGTTTCAGCTCGGCTGCAAACAGCCCTTCGGTGTCCAGCTCGGCGACTTTCCCGTAGGCCGCCACGGCTTTCTCCGTTTCGCCCGCTTTTTCGTGATATTCCCCGAAGCGAAACCAGCCCGCTGTCCACCGCGGCGCAAGCTCCAGCGCCTGTTCCATGAGTTCGGCGGCGGCGGGAAAGTCACCGCTCTCCGCCAGCATGCGGGCATAGTCCGCCCGGCGGTCGGCAATGACGTCACCGGAAGAAAACTGGTTTGGGGCCATTCAAGATTCCTGAGAAGATGTCGGCTGTCATTTATCAAGCCATAAAAAAACTCAAGTCCTATTTCATGGCGGCCTCGTGGAATTGGCGAATTTGACGCGATATAGTGCGGCGAAACTTGCATCGAAGCGTCGTGCTTCATATGTCAGGACAAAACAGGAGACGTGCTGATGGCCGGTGAGGTCAACAAAATGCTGGGTGACACGGTGGCCCGTACCGTGGTGAAGCTGCTGGTGGTTTCATTGCTCGTCGGCTTTCTGATGGCGATCTTCGGATTGACGCCATGGAACATCATCTACGGCGCGCGCGATTTCGTGGTCGACCTGTGGCGCAGCGGTTTCCATGCGCTGGGCGCAATCGGCGACTATCTGATCCTCGGGGCAACGATCGTCATTCCGGTTTTCATCATCCTGCGCCTCCTGAGCTACCGCCGCTGACATGACCCACTCCACGTTTCAAACGCTTTCACGGCGCGGCTTCGTGCTGCTTTCCGCCGGCTCCGTTCTTTCCGCCTGCGTTTCCATGCCCACCAACAAGGGCATGCCCTCCGGCACCCGCGACGAGACGGCGGCGGCCCTTCCCATGGTCAACGATCTGCGCCGCTCCAAGGGGCTTTCGCCGCTTGCCATCAATGGCGCGGCAAGCGGTGCTGCCGCCTATCAGGCCGGCCGCATGGTCAAGGCGCAGAAGATGGCGCATCTGATCGGCCTGACCGACAGTTTCCTGATCCGCATGAAAGACGGCAATGTACCGCTTCCGGCAGCGGAAAACGTGGCCGCCGGGCAGGACAGCGTCGAGCGGGTGGTGAAGGCCTGGATCGGCTCACAACATCACCTTGAAAACATGCTCGGGCCCTATAACGGCCTCGGCGTCGCGGTCGCCTATGACGCGGCCAGCCGCAACCGGCCCTATTGGGCGATGGTGCTCTGCGCCTGAGGTAAAGCGGCGGGAACCACCATCTTCCCTCATTCCTGTGCTTGTCACAGGAATCCAGCCGACGCGCGTCTGCGCGGCGAGAGGACTCTTCTCAGCCCAAGGACTTGGGCTGGCTGGATCCCTGTGACAAGCACAGGGATGAGGAAGGAGAGCCCCTGAGGACGCGCTGCCGGCCGTCCAAGGTCTACGCTCAGCCGAGCTTGCGATCTGCCCAGCGGTCCACCGCGCTGTCGCGCAGGTCGCGAATGGACTGTACGCCCTCGCGGGCGACCAGCTTCGACAGGCCCTTGACGATGGCCGAGGGCAGGCCGGGGCCTTCATAGACCATGCAGGAATAGAGCTGCACGAGATCGGCCCCTGCCCTCACCTTTTCCAAAGCTGTCTCTGCGGATGACACACCGCCGACGCCGATGATCGGCAGGTTGCCGCCAACGCGGCGCCGCATCTTGGCGAGAACCGTGGTGGAAAGCTCGAAGAGCGGCTTGCCCGAGAGACCGCCTGCCTCGCCCTTGTGTGGGCCGGGTCGCAGACCTTCGCGGGAAAGCGTGGTGTTCGAAACGATCAGGCCATCGAGATCATGGGCGAGCGCCTCTTCGGCAACGTCGTCCAGCCCCTCTTCGGTCAGATCGGGCGCGATCTTGAGGAAGACCGGGATGCGTTTGCCGAAACGTTCGGCTTCCACTTTCCGGCGTTCCAGCACGGCGGCGAGAAGCGCGGCAAGGCTTTCGCGCGCCTGAAGATCCCGCAGGCCGGGCGTGTTGGGCGAGGAGATATTGACGGTGAAATAGGATGCGACCGAATAAAAGGCCTCGATGCCCTGCACATAATCGGCGATGCGGTCTTCGCTATCCTTGTTGGCGCCGATATTGACACCGACGATGCCGCGTAGCTTTGCCTGCTTCAGACGCTCCAGCGCGGCCGCATGGCCTTCATTGTTGAAGCCGAGGCGATTGATGACACCTTCGTCTTCGACCAGACGGAAGATGCGCGGCCTGGGATTGCCGGATTGCGCCTTGGGCGTGACGGTGCCGATTTCGGTAAAGCCGAAACCGAGCCTCAGAAGCGGCCCCGGCACTTCCGCATTCTTGTCGTAACCCGCCGCCATGCCGAGCGGATTGGGGAAGACGAGGCCAGCCACGGTCTGTTGCAGACGCGGATCGTGCGGCACCATGCAGGTGGGCAGGAAACCGCTTTTCAGCGCCGCAATGGACAGGCCATGCGCCTTTTCCGGATCGACCAGAAACAGGCCCTTGCGGCCGATAGAGGAAAATAATCCGCTCATCACAAAATCTCCGGAAACTGGTGCTGGCCGTCGTGACCGAGCGAAAGCGGCGTTTCCCAAAGCACGGCGGTCAAGGGAAGAGGCGCATAAAGATGCGGGAAAAGATCGCCGCCTCTGGAGGGTTCATAAACCAGCTTGTCGCCGAGGGCCGCGCCGTCGACCGCGATCAGAAGCAGATCGACCTGGCCGGAAAAATGCCGTGCGGCGGTCTCTGCCGCCTGTTTTGCCGTTGAAAAATGAATGAAGCCGTCGGTCAGGTCGATGGCCGCACCTTCGAAGACGCCCTTCGCCTTTGCCGCGCTCCATAACGTCTCCGGCACGATTTTATAGATGATCGCGGGCGTTTCCTGCATAGGGCTCTCCAAGGCTTTCCACTCAGCGGGATTTGCCGCAAAGCTCGAAGATTGTCCACAGTTTCCACGGCATTTTTATTGCGGAGAGCCTGAAAGACCGCCTGTCCACAAGCTTTTCCTTGTAATGCGGGACCGATTGGCGCAACCTTTCGCGGAGGAGCCGGACGTGTTTCGACCACCGGCAAATGGGAGTGAGCCAGTATCAGAAAAAGAACCGCATAACGCCCTTGGGAGGGGGCCAGAATGTCGGAACTTGTCATTATCATAGCAGATGACCACCCGCTTTTTCGCGGCGCCCTGAAACAGGCCGTATCCGGCCTCGACGGGCAACAGAGCATTATTGAAGCCGGGGATTTCGAGGCCGCCCGAAGTGCAGCCGCAGCGCGCAACGACGCCGATCTCATGCTTCTCGACCTCGCCATGCCGGGGGTCAGCGGATTTTCAGGCCTGATGGCGCTCCGGGCGGAATTCTCCAGCCTGCCGATCGTCATCGTTTCGGCAACGGACGATGCGACCACCGTGCGCCGCTCCATCGAACTCGGTGCTTCCGGTTTCATTTCCAAATCCTCCGGTATCGACGATATCAGGGACGGCATCCGCGCGGTTCTGGAAGGCGATGTCTGGATACCCGCAGGCCATCAGGGCGACAAGGAACAGGATCCTGACGTGGCCGATCTCATCGGCAGGCTCAGAACGCTGACGCCGCAGCAAAGCCGGGTTCTGGGCATGCTGGCCGAAGGGCTGCTGAACAAGCAGATCGCCTATGAGCTCAATGTTTCCGAAGCCACCATCAAGGCGCATGTCTCCGCGATCCTGCTGAAGCTCAAGGTCGACAGCCGCACCCAGGCGGTGATCCAGCTCGCCAAGATAAATACATCGGCCATGGTGGCGTAGAAAAGGATTTTATTCCTTTCCTTGCTTTACTCCTGACCGGATATGGTCTAGATTCCGGTCAGTAAACGACAGGAGCTTTTCCGCTATCGGCTCCACTTGCGGGCTTTCTATCATGCTGTCACACGAGACGATCTGGAGCGCCATCGATACGCTTGCCGAACGCCACCAGCTAACGCCTTCGGCATTGGCGAAGCGCGCCGGCCTCGATCCCACCTCGTTCAATAAATCGAAACGTTTCGGGCCGGATGGCCGCAAACGCTGGCCTTCGACGGAATCCGTCTCCAAGGTGCTGGAGGCGACGGGGGCAAGCGTCGACCAGTTTTTCGGTTATGCTTTCGGCAGGGCGCAGACCATGCAGCCTTCCGGCGCCGGCAACGCCATTCCCCTGCTCGGTTTCGCACAGGCGGGCTCCGGCGGCTTTTTCGACGATGGCGGTTTTCCGGCGGGTCAGGGCTGGGATGTGGTGGAATTCCCCTCCTCTCCCGAGCGCAGGCAGGGCGTCTATGCGCTGGAGGTGCAGGGCGAGAGCATGATGCCGCTCTACCGTGACGGCGACATCCTCATCGTGGAGCCCGGCGCACAGGTGCGGCGCGGCGACCGCGTGGTGCTGAAAAGCCGCGACGGCGAAGTGATGGCCAAGGTGCTGGCGCGGCAAAGCCCCAAAAACATCGAGCTTCTTTCGCTCAACCCGGAACATCCGAACCGCAGCTTCGACATGGCCGATGTGGAATGGATCGCCCGCATCATCTGGGCCAGCCAATAACCCGCAACTGCGTTTTCCGCGGTATCGACCGGGCACGCGCGCTGTTCCTTTACAGACCGAGTGCCCTTGCGGCGGCATCGACCGTCATGATCTTCGCACCACCCGACACCGCCCTGCGGACGAGACCCTGAAATCTGCCTTCCGGACAACCGTAAAAACTCGGCGCCTGAGAAACATCATGGGTGAAGATGATGAGCCAGCCGCCTTTTTGCAGAACATCCTCCAGCCAGCCATCGGCGGCGTCGAGGTAATTTTGATCCGAACGCAACTCGACCGCGGCAAGATTATGCGGGTCGACACTGCCCCGGTTGATCCCCGGCATGATGCCGCGCGCCGTCCTGAACCGGCGTCGCAGCAGCGGCTGCATGACCGGTGAGGCCATGCCGAAGGGAACGGAGAAATTGCGCCCGTGGCGGCTTGCATCGAACGAGCCGAGCACGCGGTCATTGCGATCGAGATCCTCCTCGAGCCCCCGCCGGGAAAAGCTCAAGAGTTTGCGATGGGAAAAGGTGTGGCAGGCAAGCTCATGGCCGGCCGCCGCCAGTTCCGCGCAGCCTTTCGCGGAAATCATCTGCTGCTGTTCATCGTATTGGTCGATAAACACGCCGGCGATGTAAAACGTGCCGCAAACGCCCTCGTTTTCCAGAATGCGCGCACCCGCCGTCCAGGCGCTTGCCGGCACATCGTCGAATGTGAAGGACACGATCGGTTCGGACGTTTCGATCCGCACCGCCGGTCCCGGGAAATAGCGCACCAGCCGGTTATTGATCCGGTCTGTAAAAGTCCCGATTTTTTGCGTCATACAAAGCCCCCCGGCCTGTCTGCAAATTACTGTCCCTCTTCGAGTATGTCGTAAGCCTGATGCCTCAAACAATAGATTGCGATTAGAAGAGAAGACCAGATAGGCCCGGTTCCGGTAAAGAAATTACTCTCTAAACACGAAGAAAGTAGCGCATACACCCAGATTCTTGCAAAAAGTCGGGTCAGGCCGGGATCCGTGCCCTTATCCACCGCCGTGCGGAAATCGTTCGCGGGTATGATGACCAGCCAGATGACGGTGAGAATGAAGGCCGGCAGGCCGCCGTTCAGCAGGCTTTCAATGTAGCCATTATGGGCATGGAAGGCTGTGACCGCCCAGGTGCCGGCAATATCGGCCTGCGACAGAAGTCGGTCGCTCGCCCAGAATGCCTGAAACCCCTGACCGAAGATCGGCGATTGCGCGAAAGTGTCGAAGGATAGCCGCCATATATCCGTCCGCCCGGTGAAGGTCGAATCGATGCCCAGGCTTTCGACAAAATTCTGTATGCTCGGGAAATAGGTGGAGCCGACCGCGGATATGTTGATGAAGGCCAGAAGACCGCCGATCATCAGCAGAGTGCGGTTGGCGTGCCTTTCCATGATCCAGATCAGCGCCACCGTGACGGGCAGCAGCATGGCCGCGGTTTTTCCGTTGGTCTTCCACAGAAAGAACCCTGCCAGCAGCGTGATGGCGATGCCGCCCAGCGTCGACCAGGCGTTGCGCAGGTAAAGCCCGATCATGAAGAGAATGATCATGGCCGGAGCGGCGGCATTCTTGTGATTGAAGATACCGCGCCAGTCACCCGCCAGCGCTTTTTCATCGAGATCATAGGGCTGATGGATCGAGCGCGAGCTGAGGAAGATCACCCCCAGATAACACAGCACCAGGAGAATGATGGCGAAGATGGCCATCATCCGGTCGAACTGCCGCCGGTCGCGCGGCATGACGACAAGGACGCTGGTGATGAAGCACAGGAGCGCCGTGAAGATCAGACGTTGCAGCGACGTGCCGGGCTGGGTTCCAACCACCGAGCATATCGCCAGCCAGAAGAACAGCAGCAGAATGGGCAGCCGCGGCCGCAGCAGAAGCCCCGTCAGCCGGTGACGCAGCGCAAAAACGCCGAGGATCAATGCGATCACGAGGCCGGTCAGCTGGTTTGCGGCGGCGTGCGGCACGGGCGGTGCTGCAAGATTTTCGAAAGGCGCGACGGAAATCCAGATATAGAGCATGGTGGCGACGAAAAAAAACGCGTCGCGCCGGCTGCCGGCAAGGGAAATGGCGCTGCCCTGCGCAGAGACGGGCTGCGTATCAGCCAAACGCGGCATGGTCGCCTGCATCGAAAATGGATAGTCGGATCATTGGCCTGCCTTGTGACGAACAACGAAACCCTTCTGAAACAGGGCCATGTCCAAATAACCATAAACAGTCATTATCATCATTATTATGCAATTGCTTTAACCCTCTCTTACCTCAAGAGGGATAAGACAGGATAAACTGCCATTCATACGGGTCGCGGACTTTCACTTTATTGGCCGGTTGCGGCTTTTTCAGTTCGCCAGATTTTAAAAAGCAGCGCAGTCATTTTTGAATTCGCCCGGCAATGCCGGAAAACATGGAGAATGAGGTGTCGTTCAATACGCCGCGGCTCGGCCATCTAGTCAGACTGGGATTGACCTACATGGCATCCGGCGGAGCGCTCCTCATGTCCAGCGCCGCCCAGCTTCTGACCTTCGCGCTGCTTGCCCGCCATCTCGGTGTCGAACAATTCGCGCTTTACGCCTCCATCACGGCCGTCACCAATCTCGGCGTCCAGATCTGCGGCATCGGTTCGCAGGAATCGCTGATCCGCCGTGTCGCGCAGGATCGCAGCATGTTTCCCGTCATGCTCGGCCACAGCTATCTTTTGAGCGCCGCGACAGGCGTGGTGCTGACCATCATCGGCATGGTGACGATCCCGGTATTTTTCCCGACCTCGGAAACCTTGCTGCACACGCTGATCACCACCTTCCTGATCCTGTTCACGAACCTCGTCCTCCTGAAAGTCATCTCGCTTTCCACGCAGAGCTTCATCGCCCATTCCGACTTCGCCTCCGCCAACAAGCTGGAAGTGATGTTTGCCGTCGCCCGCACCATTGCCGCGGTCGTCGCCTGCCTCATCTTCAAGGTTGAAACGGTGGAGGCCTGGGCGTTGTGGAACCTTGCGGCCCACACCATTGCGGCCATGATCTCGGTCAAGGCTATAGCGAGACTCGGCAGCCCGGTGTTCCGCATCGTGCGTGAGGAAATCCGCATCGGCGTCCTGTTTTCCACCCAGTTCCTGTTCAAGGCCGTGCGCGGCAATGCCGATATTCTCGTTCTCGGCGCCATTGCCAGCGCCGAGGTGCTGGGCAGCTATTCCATCGCACGGCGCATTCTCGACAGTTCCTATCTCTCCGTCGAGGCCCTCAACCGGCTGATCTATCCGGGTTCGGCTTCCGCGGCCCTGCAGGGCATCAGCAAGACCATAGAGCGCGCCTATAACGTGCTGAAGGCCGCACTTTTCATCGCGACCGGCAGTGCGCTCGTCATTTTCATCATCGCGCCCTTCCTGCCGCTTTTGTTCGGCGATGAATATGTTTCGCTGCCCATCATCACCCGCGTGCTTTGCTGGGCGGTTCTTCCCATGGCCGTTGCCGCCACCGCGCTCGAGGCGCTCGGCGCATCCGGACGGCAGGATATTCGCGCGAAGATCTGGAACAGCGGCAATCTCATCGGCTCCGTCGTCGTCGCCTTCTTCACCTGGTCATTCAGCATTTCGGGAACGATCGGCAGCTATTTCATGGTGGAAACCGCCATCGCCGCCGCCGTATGGATCGCACTGCTGCGCCTGCGCCGCAATGAAGAGGTTTTCGCGCCAGCCAAATAGGAGCTGGCGTAAGAACCGATCCGGTGGCCGGCTCTCCCTAATAGAGCCCATAAGGGAAATAACGCCGGTAGATTTCTTCCAGCCGGCCGTTGCGGGAAAGGGCCGCCAGCGCCTGATCGAAAGCCGGGACAAGCACGTTATCGGGATCGACGGTCATGATGGAAAGGCCTTCACCGAGAAATCTGTCGGACATATAGGGACCGCCGAAGAGCGCGCAGCAGCCCTCGGAAGCGCTTCCTGAAACCCAGAAAGGCAGGCGCAGACCGTCAGCGAAGATGGCGTCCACCTTGCCTTTCTTCAGCGCGTCATACATCGGCTCGTAGCCATCGAAGCCCTCGGCCGCAGCCTTTGGGAAGAATGCCTTCAGCATCTGTTCGTGCCGCGAGCCGGCAACCACACCCACCTTCTTTCCCGAAAGCGCATCGGCGCCGGAGCCGGTGAATTTCGCCGCCTTGTTCACCGCAAGACGGGCGGGCATCAAGAGATATGGCCGCGAGAAGGTAAAACTCTTGCGCAGGTCGGCAGTGGTGGCGAGGCCGGAAATCACCGCTTCCCCCTCACCCATTTCCAAAGCCGCCTCCAGCTCGTCAAACGGCAGCGCCTGTACCTGGCATTTGCTTTCGACCTTCAACTGAGCGCAGATTTCACGCACCAGATCGACATGGAAACCCGCAAGCCGGCCCTCCTGATCGGTAAAATTGAAGGGCGGGAAATCGACCGACATCAGAAATCTGATGCGGGGAACGGAAGAAAGATCGCCGCCCGGAAATCGCTCCTGCGCATCGAACAGCACCGGCATCCGGTTCCCGTCCGACAGGCCCTCCGCACGTACATCGCTAAAAAAACCAGTAAATTGTAAAGCGAAAGCTAAAGTAAATCCGAGACTTATATTCCGCGTTACATTCGTCATTCTCATCTATACTATCCGTGACAGGAAGTGGGGCGTTACCATGACGGCGGCGGCGATGCATGGATTATTTTAGGCAATATACACGAGATTCGTTTCGCACGACGCCGACGACACGAAAAATTGCATTTTCCCACGCCAGTGAAAATCCGCTTTCAACCGTTTGCGAACAGGACCAGGCCGGACAGGCCCGCTTTCTCTCTTCGCTGGGATTGGGCAGGCCCTATATCGAGGCATTCGAACAACGGGCTCTGGAAAATGGCTCGACTTTGGAGGACGAATTGCTGGCAAGCGGTCTCGTCACGACGGAGGCCTATTTCGGCGCTTTCGCCAGATTCCTGCGGTTGCCGTTTCTGCCGGAAATCGGCCCGGACCGGGTGACGGACTTCAATAAGCTGGACACTCAGCTTTCCGAACCAAGGTTTCTGCGGCTGACGCCGCTGAACGGCACGCCAACGCTGCTGATCGTGCCGGAACTGGCGCGGATGACGTCGCTGAAAAACATGCTGGATCAACGTCCGCGTCTTCTCGACGAATTTGCCGTGACAACCCCGCAGGCCATGCGCAGCGCAATCTGGAAAGCGGGTGAGGCCCGCCGCTCGGCGGAAACACAGCAGCGACTTTTCAACACGGCGCCGCACCATTCCGCCAGGATCACGCTTCACGGCCAGCAGGGTTTTTGCAGCGGCGTTCTCCTTACCCTGCTCATTCTGTCGCTGCTGTTTTACACGGAAGCGGCATTTACGTATCTGCATGTCACCCTGACGATGGTTTACCTTTTGACCCTGCTTTTCAGGCTGCTCGCGCTCCTCCATGCACCCCGGGAAAACGACGCGAAAACCGTCTTGCCTCTTCGGCAGGAAAACGAATTGCCTGTCTATACCGTTCTGGTGGCGCTTTACCGGGAAGAGGCCGTCGTCGGGCAGCTCATCGGTGCATTGGAGCGTCTGGACTGGCCCAAATCCCGGCTGGACATCAAGCTTGTCTGCGAGGCCGACGATAGCGCGACCATCGAGGCGATCCGGCGGGTAAATCCCGGCCCGCATATGGAGGTCGTCAGGGTGCCGCCCTCCCTGCCACGCACCAAACCCAAGGCTCTGACCTACGCGCTTTCCGGCGCGCGCGGCGCATTCGTTGTCGTCTATGATGCCGAAGACCGGCCCCATCCGCAGCAATTGCGCGAAGCCCATGCCGCCTTCCGCAACAAGCCGGACGAGGTGGCCTGCCTGCAGGCGCCGCTTATCATCAGCAACGCCTCTTCCTCCTGGCTCAGCGCCTGTTTCGCATTGGAATATTCCGGCCTCTTCCGCTGCATGTTACCTGCCCTTGCCACACACGGCTTGCCGCTACCGCTTGGCGGCACCTCCAATCATTTCCGGACCGCCGTGCTGCGGAAGGCCGGCGCATGGGACCCCTATAATGTAACTGAAGATGCCGATCTCGGCCTCCGGCTGCATCGGCTGGGTTATCGTTGCGGCGTCATCCGGCGACAGACGCTGGAGGATGCGCCGACCTCACTAACCGTGTGGCTGAACCAGCGAACACGCTGGTACAAGGGTTGGCTGCAAAGTTGGCTGGTGATGACTCGCGCGCCCTTTGCGACCGCGCGCGACATGGGATGGTTCGCCTATGTGATTTTTCAACTGCTGATCGGCGGCATGCTTCTGTCGTCGCTGGCGCACCCCTTGCTATTCGTTTCGCTCGCATTCATGACCATCGCCATCCGGGAAAATGGCGTCGACCTGCTGCTCACCTGGCAGGGTCTTCTGTTTTTTATCGATGTGCTGAATATCGTCGGAAGCTACACGATCTTCGTGCTGATGGGCCGCAGCAGAATGATTGCCTATGAAAGAACGCATGTCGGAAGGCGATGGCTGGCAATGCCCGCATATTGGCTGATGCTGTCCATCGCGGCCTGGCGGGCCGTGGTGGAACTCAAAACCAAACCCTTCGCATGGAACAAGACGCCACATGCACCGGTTGTCAAAAATACCTCATGATCCGGCATCTTCGGCAGAGCCAGAACAGTCCTGATACTTCTTTCGACCAGCTGCGGCGGCGACTCGCGGCTTCAGTTACATTGCTGCTACCGGCAAAGCCGCTTCAGGCCTTACGTTGCCGCCGTCATCGATAACAGAAACAGCGCCTTGCCGAACGAAGCTCCTCCGGCAAGGTCCGTCATTTCATCCTGAAGGCGACCGAACCGCTCTACTTGGTAACGAGCTTGTTCTTGATCAGGCCGACGATGATCTGAACGATCAGACCGCCGACACCGCCGCCAACGAGCTGGCCGGCGAGAGCGCCGATATCCACGCCGCCGGCTGCCGCATCTCCCGCCGCGCCGAGCAGCGAACCGAGCACGGTTCCGCCGCCGAGACCGCCGATGGCGCCGGCAATCAGATTGCCGAGCGAACCAAGATCGGAGTCCTTCACTATCTTTCCGCCTGCCGTGCCGCCTACCGCACCGCCGACGATCTGGGCCAATATCGAAGCAAGATCCATGTCATCCTCCTCAGTTGTTTCCCCGACCATTCGAGGAAACAAAGCCTCTTATTCATGTCTGCGCAGGTTGAACCGAACCGGCATGGCCGGCCTTCTCTTCCTCGCCGAAGATTTTCCAGATCACGGCCCCGATGGCGCCGCCGAGGATCGGAGCGAGCCAGAACAGCCAGAGCTGCTGCAGCGCCCATCCGCCAACGAACAATGCCTGTCCCGTGGAGCGGGCCGGATTGACGGATGTGTTGGTGACCGGAATGGAAATCAGATGAATAAGGGTGAGGGCAAGGCCGATGGCAATCGGCGCGAAGCCGGCAGGAACCCTGCCATGCGTTGAGCCCAGAATGACGATCAGGAAAAACGCCGTCAGGATGACTTCGATCAGCAGCGCCGATACGAGAGAATATCCGCCCGGCGAATGTTCACCATAACCATTGGCGGCAAAACC